>MDTG01443406.1_pt1 | contig 39752 bp, 38 predicted proteins | sample 811421 | NCBI WGS metagenome assembly MDTG01 (sample SAMN05326645, study PRJNA326480) | marine metagenome | isolation source: seawater | place: Pacific Ocean: South East | collected 2011 | reverse complement strand
TCTTGGATATTAAATAAAATCTTTGTATTACTTTTTCTAATAAATTTACATTTCAATCCTAGAGTTAATGGTGGCGAATATATATATACATATTCAAATTTATTAATAATTTTTTTTATTTTATAATAAAAAAAAATAGGAAGTAAAATTTCTGATAAACCTCTTAAAAAAAAATATTTACTTTTTTTAAAATAATTTACTGCTTCAATGATTACTAATCTATTATCAAAATTTTCTCTTCCACTGATTTTTTGAGTTAATAATGTTACTTCATCACCCTTAAATACACAGTAATTTATTAAATCATTTATAATTGTTGTTGAGGATCTTACCTCAGGAAGGTATGTATCAGAAATAATTAATATTTTTTTCATACATTATTAATGAGGTCAAAATAAAGAGCCATACTTTCTATTGATCTTTGGAAATTATCATCCTGGTAGCTTCTATCAAAAAATAATTTATACATTTTTTCATATCCAAGATCTTGTTTTGATGTTCTAAAAGATTTAATTATCTTATTTTCTTTCATTTTAATAGTTTTTTTAAAGTCTTTTATTATGTATTCGAAATTATCTGCTGTTTGAAGATGTAAAATCTCTCTGTACTTATTTATTTTATTGGGCAAGTATTTAATTTGTATAATTATATTTTTATTTGTTTTTAAATTAATCTCTAAATTATCTAGCCTATGTTCATTTTGATTAGATAGAGAGTTAATTTCTTTGATTTTAAATACAGGTCTGTCTACATATATAAATATTAAATCCAAATAATGAGTTATCTCATTTATGCTTCTATTCCCACCTTGTTTTATTGAATAAACCCAATGGTTTTTTTCCACTAATCCAGGATAAACTTCTATTTTTATTTTTGTTACTTTACTTTCATTTAATTCATTTTTGATAAATTCAATATGTTTTGAATATCTTCTGTTATGACCAATAAATATATCTCTTTGATAATAATACTTATTTCTAATTATTTCTAATTCTGATCTGTTAATACAAATGGGCTTTTCTATTAACAATCTTTTTTTTTTTTCACAAGCATTTTCAATTATTTTAAAATGTAAACTATTTTTGATTGGAGCAATTAAAAAATCTTTAGAACTAGTTTTTAAGATATGAGTTAAATTTGAAGTAATATAATTAAATTTATATTTTTTACCTAATTGCACAGTTTCATTATTATTATCAGAGTAAAGGTAGTTAAAATCCAAGTTTTTAATTTTATTTAATTTTGGTAAAACTACAGATTTAGAAAAATTTCCTGTTCCTAAAACAGATAGACTCAACTTATTGTTATCAAAATTATTTAATCTTAAAATTTCATTTTTTTTTTTTGGATTTAATTTATATTTAAATAAAATATTTTCGTAACTTACAGGCTTATTGATAAATTCTGTAAAAATATTTTCAGCATCATTAAAATCATAAGTTTTTTTGGTTAAATGGCTTATATCTACTCTATTCATTTCTATTAGTCTTATAAACTCGGACACATTATTTTTAAGAGTAAAATCTTTTATATAACTAGGAAAATCATTTAATGATGTTTCATATTTTCTATCAAGAGAACCAGCTCCACCTGCTTTTGAAACTTTAATTGATATTTGTTTTTCCCAACCAACATTTCTATCTAAAGATATTTGCGTAATACCTAAAATAATAATTTCAGAATTAAATTTTAAATTTTCTATAGCAAAATTTAATGGTTTTGAGGATTCATTACTAGCTGTTATAAAACAAATATCAAAATCACCTTCATTTTGTTTGAATGTACTATAGGTGTAAAAAGATATATTTTCATTTCGGTTAAAATTCTTTTTTTTAGATAAATCAATATCAACAATAGTAATATCATGCCCATATGCAGTCAATATTTTGGCCAGTATTGAACCTAATAGGCCTGCACCAATAATTAATACTTTTTGACCGTAATAAATATTAGATATTCTTATTGAGTTCAAACATATAGCTCCAATCATACCAAACGAGCTTTCCTTCAAATATTTTTTTTTTACTTTACTAACTAAATTTGGATAAGTTTTTATATATTCAGAATGAGAAGCATATTCTTGGCCATAACAAGCAACATGATCACCTAATTTAAGATCGCTAATGTTTTTGCCAAGTCTAACAATTATACCTGATGAAGAATACCCCATCGAAATAACTTTGCTTAATTTATTCTTAATTAGATTAATTGTATTAAAAAGTCCATCTTCTTTAAATTTTTTAAAAACTTTTAATAATATATCTTTCCTAACGGCTCCTTTTTTCAAAAGATTATTTTTTGCAAATTTTAAAGTATTTAATTCAGTTCCAATACTCACTGCAGAATATTGGGTTTTTACTAAAATTTGATTATCGTCTATACTTGGAATGGTAGTCTCAATTAATGAGTGACTACCATTTGAGAAATCAACATTTAATTTCTTCATAATAAATTATTTTTTGTCTGTTTCTAAAGCTGATGAGGTACCAATAGAAAAACTTGCCTTCTTTTTAATATAATCAAAATTATTTCTAAACCAATCAATAGTTTCTAAAAGACCTTTCTCAAAATCTTTATTTGGTTTATATCCTAATATTTTTTCTGATTTACTAATTGAAGCTAATATCCTTTTTTTCGTGTCCCATTTTCGTCTTCCAATAGATTTAGTCCCTGACGGATTATTAGTGTATTTATTGATTAAATTTGCAAGATCTGCAATTTTGATTTCTCTTCCAGAAGCAAGATTAAATTCTTCTCCAACTGCTTTCTCGACTGTGGCACACTTACTTAAACCTTGAACTATATCTCCAACAAATGTGAAATCCCTAGTCATTTCACTATCACCAGTAAGTGGTAATGGCTTTTTATTTAAACCCCAATATATAAAATTTGGTATAACATTTCTATATTGTCCTGGTAGCTCGCCAGCTCCATAAGAGTTAAAAAAACGTGCCTTGATGATCTTCAATCCATAATGTTTCAAATAAAAGTTACAATATAATTCACCTGTCATTTTTGAAATTTGATATGGACTACTTAGAAACATTGAAAAGTAGTCCTCTTTGAGTGGTAAAGGTGACTCACTTCCATAAATTGAGCACCCAGAACTAGCATAAATAAATTTTTCTACATTATTTGATAAATTAGAATATTCTAAAAGTCTTAATGTTCCCAATATATTAACATTTAAATCCTTTTCAGGGTAATCAACAGAATTTTGGTTAGCAAAAAAAGCAGCTAGGTGATACACAATTTGAGGTTTGTAATTAAACACTCTTTTTAAATCAATTTCATTTACGATATCACCTTTTACTAAAATAATTTTTGAAGAGTTTTGAATATTTAAAGTATCGCCAGATATAAAGTTATCTAAGATAATAATTTTTTCAACAGACTCTTGGTTTATTAAATAATTTACTAAGTTACTTCCAATCGCTCCAGCTCCACCAGTTACTAGAATTCTTTTGTAATTAAAACTCATATGAAGTAAATTAGATTACACAAAAAATTCATAAAGTATATTCTTTATACCAATCAATAAATTTTTTTAAACCTTTGTCTAAAGGTGTTAATTTAAAAGTAGGTATTATTTTAAATAATTTGCTTGAAGATGAGTGTGTTATTAATACTTCATTATCAAATTCTGGTATTTTTTCTATTTTACCAATTTTGTTAAGATGTTTTTCTAGTTTAATTACTAATTTCGATACTTTAATTGGTTTACCAAATCCCATATTTAGTACTTTCAAGCTCTTCGATTCATTATTTTTATTTGAATGTAAAAATAGCCTATAAATAGCTTTAGTTACATCATCTATATAAGTAAAGTCTCTATAAAAATTTCCATTATTTCTTAAAATTATTTTTTTATTTTGCATTAAATTTTTTGTAAATTTATAAATTGCCATATCTGGTCTACCATATGGTCCATATACTGTAAAAAATCTAAGGGCATAAGAATTTATTAATCCATTAGTCAAGATTTTCGCAATAACTTCGTTTGTTAACTTTGTAAGTCCATATATTGAATTAGGGTTTGCAATCATCTTTTCATTTAATTTATAATCACTCTGATTGCCATAAATAGAGCTAGATGAGGCAAAAAAGAAATTAGATTTATTTATCAGGGCAATATCTAAGATATTTTGAAAGCCTATAATATTTCTTTTATAGTATAAATTTGGCCTTTTCATACTTAATAACACTCCTGGCTGAGCAGCAAAATGAAATATCGTACCATATTTAATCTTAGAAAAATTTGAAAATTTATTATTTTTACATATATCAAATTTATAAAATTTAAAATTTGTATAATTCTTTAGTTTGGTTAATCGAAATTCTTTAAGTTTTTTATCATAGTTATTTGTAATGCTATCCACCCCATAAATCTGATAACCTTTTTTTAAAAAAAAATTACAGATATGAAATCCAATAAATCCAGCACATCCAGTTACTAGAATGTTCTTATTCATATAACTGATTTATTTTCTTATTATAAAGACTTCCATCTTTAGAGAAATTATTTTTAATAAAATTCCTTCTTTTAATATCTAGCTCTTCATATTTTTTATTATTAAAAATTTCATGATAATAACTTATTGCATTTTTAATGCCCTCTATATCTCTTATTTTTGTAATTTTATAAATCTGAGGATTAGAATTTTCAAAGTTTTCAAAAATATCTTTTGATCCAACATTTTCTGAAATAATAACAGGAAGGCCACAACTGAGAGCTTCAGTCACTACCATTCCAAAACCTTCATCAATTGAAGTTAGGCAAAATAACGAATGCTCATTATAGAAAGATTTCATGTTTGTTATTTTATCAATAATTTTAATTGAGTCAGTTTTATTTAGTAAATTCATTATTTTTTTATTTTTTTTTAAATTTTTTAAATCTGTTCTAATATTTAGTTGAGAATTCTTTAAATTTAGCTCGGACCAGGCCTTCACTAAATAATAAAAACCTTTTCTAATGGCGTTACCACCGACACTACATACTTTAAAAATATTATTGTCATGGTTTTGCTTAATATGATTATCTTGGATCTCAAATTTATAACTTAAAGAGGAGATATATATTTTTTCTTTATCAAAGCCAGTTTTATAGAATGAGTTAGCAGAATATTTTGAAGGCACTACAATTTTACTTGCCAAATCATATTCCTCTTTACATTTCTCAATAAATTTTTTAGGCTTTATTTTATAATCTAAGTTAAAAAATTCATATTCACTCTTAATAATCTTTTCCTGAAAATCTATATGTGGACATGAACGTTCAAGAAATATTTTTGTGTTTTTATTGTTCTCAATTAATTTTTTCATGCTTAGATACGAATATCCTGCCCATCCATGAAAATAGTCATATTCCAATTTTTTTTTAGACAAAAAATAATCAAATAAAAAACAATCAATTTCATTCAACTCTATATTTATCTTGAAAATCTTTTCTAGGCTTTGGAAAGGCATTGGAATAAAATAATAATTGTATTTAAAATCTAAATATCTTTTAAAGTAATATCGAGGATAAGCTGAATATAGTGAGAGATCAAAATTTTTATTGTTAAGTATTCTCATAAGTAGTGGTGAATGAAATATACCCCCAGGTGCAACTGCCACTCTTTTCATTTAATTTTTATATCTGCTAACAATTTTTTAATAAAGGCCTCATGATTTTTATTATTATTGATTTCAATATATTTATTTTTAATGTCAGTTAATAAATTTACACGTTCAATACTCCATATATAACCAAGATATCCTGATAAGAAAGATTTTTTAACAAAATAGCAATAAATAAAATATATTTGTCTATAAAGAGGGATAAAAATAAAAAATTTTTTTATAAAAGATATTAATTTTATGTTTGCACTTCCCTCAAGTTTTCTTTTCTTATATTTAAAAAGTGATATAGCCTCAAGACTACTATAGAGATTTTGCTTATTAATCCATTCATGATGATTTTTTGAATCAAGATGTTCAATATAATTTTTAAATTTATACTTTTTACCTTTTACAATTGGATGCTCATTGACTAAGCTTTTCGTAAAACTACATTTGTTAGTTTCCCAAAGCCTAGTGACCCATGATTTTATATTTAGAGGTTTGCTCAGATACCATAATCTTCTCTTGAAGCAACAGTTAGTATAATTTTTAAATTTACCATCTTTAAAAAATTTATTTATTTCTAAAAATAACTCATCTGTCATTCTCTCATCGGGGTCCATTTTCAAACTCCAACCACCGTACTTTTGAATATAATTAATTGCAAAATTCCATTGAGTTCCAAAATTTTTAAACTTATTAAATTTAACTTCAACATTTTGAAATTTATCAATAATATCTAGAGTTCCATCATCTGAGCCACTATCTATAATTACGATTTTTTCAAAATATTTTGTAACATTTGAAAGATAATTTTCTATATGAAAACTCTCGTTATATGTGATACTAACTACTGTTATCGGAAGTTTCATTAAATAAAAATACAAATGAATTTTACATTAATTATTCCAGCATTCAATGAAGAAGAGGATATTTCATACTGTATAGAAAGTTGCTTATATCAATCATATCAAAATTTTGAATTAATAGTCGTTAATGATGGATCAACAGATAACACTAAATTAGTTATTAATTCATTTAAAAAAAAAGAACCTCAAAAAATTAAGATTATTAATATTGAGAATAGTGGAAGGTGTCATGCTAGAAATATTGGAATACAAAATAGTAGTTTTGATTATTTGGTTTTTTTGAATGCTGATAATATATTACCACAAAATTTTTTAAGTGAATTAAAAAAAGAATTCGAAAATGGTTATGACTCAGTATCCTCTATGAATAAAGTTAGAAATATGGATGATCTATTTGCTAGATACATAGAAATGGAGAATTCATTTAAAATATTTTCTGGTGTCTATAGGCGAAGAATGAATAAAGAAAAAGGTGTTTATTGGTGTGAAGGTTTCGCTGTCAAAAAGAGTTTTGTTCTAAGAGGAAGTTTATTTCCTAGTAAATTTGATTATAAATTAGAAGCAGGAGAGGATGTAAGATTTGTTGATGAATTAAGGAATCTTGGTGTAAAAGGTATTATAAAAAATGACTTATTTGTTGAACATATAGCACCAAGTAAATTTAGTGATTTCTTGAAAATTAGAATAAGTCGTGGTTCCTCAACTCCTGCAATAAGATTTTATGTTGATAATTGGACGATAAAAAAAATAAGTTTAGTAGCGTTTGTTAAACTAATTAAAAGAATTTTAATTGTCATTACTATAATCCCATTATTACTAATTTCGTTACGGAATATTTTTTTTTCAAATAAAAATAAATTTATCGATTTCTTCAATTTCACATTTTGCTGGATTATTGAAAACTTTCTTGCTTCATATGGAGAATTCAGAACATTATTTAAATTAAAAAAAAGATGAAATTATTTAAGGAAACAATATTCTTCATTAAACTAGTAGGTGTTAAGAAGTTTTTTTTATTACTTTTTCTTACAATATTAGGATCATTATTTGATTTAATTGGAATTGGGGCCTTCATTCCCTTACTAATGGACGGACAGATGCCTTTGGTTGATGGTTTTATTCAAAAAAATCAATTTTTAGAAAATATAGTATCTAATAAAAGATACTTATCTTTATCTATAATTATATTTTTTATTTTTCGAGGAGCTATTTCCTTCTTACTGACCAGATCCATTTTTTCTGTATCAATATCTTTACTTAATGAAATCTCAGTATTATTAATAAAACTCATATATAAGTGCAAATATAAAGTTACTCAAGAATTTAAAAACATGGAGATAGTAAATGATGCTCTAAATGTAACAAGAATTTATATTGATGATTTTTTCAAGCAAATATTAAAAATTTTATCTGACTTTGTACCATTAGTTTTAATTTTTATTATCATTAACTCAATCATTGATGCTTATACTATTGCGATTTTTGTTATTATAGTTTCTGTAAGTATTTTTCTTATAAGGCTAATAATTTTTAGAAAATTCCAACAATATGGGCATGAAATACTTAAAAATTATGAAAAAATACTAAATAAACTCGATATTTCAATTCGAAATTTAAGAGAATTAAAATTTTATAAACTAGATAATTATTTTAAATTTAAACTAGATGAACATTTTTCAGATGTTAAAAAGTTAGAAGTTGAATATAATTCTAGAAATCAACTTCCTAAATACCTTATTGAAATTTTAATAATATCAATATTTATTTACTTATTTTTACAAAACTATTATGTCCAACCAGATCCATTTTTTATTGAAAAAATAGTTGTTATTGGTGTTGCTGCTATAAGAATAATGCCTGTTATCTCAAACTTAATTATAGCATTTGGAAAAATTAAATATGCATCTGTTTCATCGACCAAAATTTACGAATTAATTAAATTTCTAAATACACATCAAGAAAATAATGATAAAATTAATATTGTAAGTTTTAAAGATAATAAGATTGCAATTGAAGCAAAAAAAATATCATTTAGTTACTCAAAAAATTTAATCCTAGATAAGGTTAGTTTTAAAATATTTAAAAATGAAATTAATTTAATTTACGGAAAATCAGGATCAGGCAAAACAACATTAGCTAATATAATATCTAATTTATATAAACCATCTAAGGGTAAAATATTATATCAAAAGGAATATGACTTCAGCATTTTGCCTCAAAAGCCAGTTTTATTTGATGATAGTATTTTATTTAATGTAATATTAGATAAATCTTTCTCTTTAAAAAAAACAAATGAAGTAATAAAAAAATCATCTCTTGATAATTTTTTAAAAAATAAGAAGCTTCTCTTAGAAATAGTAGGTACAGGATCCAGAAACATATCTGAGGGCGAATTACAAAGACTTGCTATTGCTAGAAATTTATACATGCACTCAGACATTATAATATTCGATGAGCCTACATCTTCACTTGATGTTGAAAATAAAAAAATAATAATTAATTTATTAAAAAAAATAAAAAATGAAAAAATAATTATTGTTATTAGCCATGATAACGATCTTATTAAAATAGCAAAAAATAAAATCTTTTTAAAAACTAACTAATAGTTTCCAATATAAATATTTTAGATCTTAAGAATTCTTTATTATTTAAAATATTTTTTTTGTTTTTATCTAATAAAAGGAACGATCTATTTTTTAGGTAAATCCTAATTGTACTATAGTGATCAAAAATATAGTAAATAATATCAAATAAACTTTCATTATTTTTCTCTATAACAAATTTATGTACTTCAATTATTAACTTAGGTTTATATTTAAGAGTTTCTTTCATTCCTTTTAAAGCTTCAAATTCAAAACCCTCAATATCAATTTTAAAAATTGAATTATCTAAATTTCTAATTTTATTTTTTTTACAAAAATCATCTATTTTGATACTTTTTCCACTAAAGCTTCCATTATAGTCCTCATAAATTAATTCTGAACTATCGCCTACAGCATTATTTTGTAAATGAACATTAGAAAGATCAAATAATTCAATATAACTTTTTTGGATAAGATAAACATCTTTGAGACATTCAAAAGAGTAAATGTTTTTAATTTCTTTAGAGGCTATCAATGTGAAATACCCTATTGCAGACCCTATATCGAAAAAATTATCATATTTTTGATAATGTATTAAATCAATAAATAATTCAGAATTATTCTTTTCGTATATAAATTGATTATCATTAAGAATTTTAGTGTTATTTTCATTTTTTAAATAAGAGTTAATTAAATATTCATTATTTAAAAAATAAAAATTTTTGTTATAAAAAAAAAAGTACTTCTTATTATCATATTTTCTTTTATCAAATCGATTTATTTTTTTAAAAAATTTATATAAAGACTTAATTATTTTATTTTTTTGAACAATTTTAAATTGAGTATATTCGTAACCAATTTTTTTCATTTAAAAACTATTTAATATTTTTCTCTCAATTGTTGATTTATTAAAATATTTTTTTAAATATATCTCACAATTTTTACTCATTATATCAAAATCCTTTTTATTTAAACTATCTATATTCGATAATGTCGCTGATAAAGATGATGTATCACTTATATTTACGTGAAAACCTACTTTATTTTTCTCGATATTATTCCATGGTAAATTGCTTGAAATAATACAAACAGTACCAACTGATAGGCTTTCTATTATCACATTTCCAAAATTTTCACCAAGTGATGTAATTATGAGGGCTTTAAATCTTGATAAATATTTATATTTTTTTTTACCATCAACAGGATTTTGAAATATTATATCTTTATTTTTATAGGCCATTTGTTTAATTTTTTTATAGTAATTATAATCATCTATTTTACCAACTACATAAAGTTTTTGTTTATTCGGTATTTTTTTAAATTTTATAAAACCTTTAATTATATATTCAATATTTTTTTTTGGGTGTATTCTTCCAAAATAAATATAATTATTTTTTTTAGTATCAATTTTCTCATATTTTTTATCTATTAAATTTGGAATTACTATATTTTTATTATTAAAAAACTTTTTATTAAAAGCTTTTTCTTGTAATGTTGTACTTACAAATACCACTTCTTTTATATATAATTTTAAAAATCTTAGATATATATGTTTTTTAATTGATTTAAATTTTAGAGCACCGTTATCTAATTCTCCTCTTGTATATAAATAAGTTTTAACTTTAAAAATAAAACTAAATAAAATAAAAAATAAATTCTTTTTTAAGAAAATAGAGTTAAGTATTACTATTCTTCCTTTTTTTTGTAGTAATAAATTCAAGAAACTCTTAAACAATCTTAGACTTGTTGTATGGTAATAAACTTTAAGATTATGGTTAAAATTATTTTTTTTATTTAAAACTATATTATTCTTTATTAAATTATTTTTTTCTAATCCTTTGTTTGTAGATAATACATAAACTTCATATTTACCTGATAAAACTTTACTTAACCAAAAAGTTGAATTATCTGGACCACCTGTTTCAGCAGGATAAAATGTATTAGATATGATAATAATAGATTTACTTGACAATATTTATCAACTCTCTTACGGATATCGAGTCATCCCATTTTTTAAGGCTTATAAGACAATTTTTCTTTAGATTTTTGTAGTTTTTTTTATCAACTATTTTATTTAATGCTTTTTTGAAATCATTTTTATCATTATTTTTAAATACATATCCATTAAAATTATCAATTATAAGATCTTCAGAAGTACCTACGTTATTTGAGCAAATTACAGGTATTTCAAAATTCAAACATTCATTTATTATTTTAGGGGATGGGTCATAAAGTGATGATATAATTAATACATCTGCTTTATAAAGGTTTCTATAAAGATCTTCATACTCCATATGATTAATGAAATTTATTTGTCCTATATATTTTTTAAATTCAGTTTTTAATTTTTTTTCTTCTATTCCATTCCCTATGATATTTAATGAGTAATAGTTATTATCTGAAAATTGACTTATAAAATTTTTTATCATAAATCTAATATTTTTTCTTTCTATAATTTTACCAGCATATATAAAATTAAATTTATTTTTAGGTAAGTATGTAGCTATTTCTTTTTGTTTTTTAAACTTATATCGCAAGCTTTGTAAATAATTATTATCTACTGCACAGGGAAAATTAATAAATTTAGATTTATTTGATGTATATTCATAAAAAAACTCTCTATTTTTTCTACATGAAAAACTTATAAAATCACATTGTTTAAAAAAAATTCTCTTATATATTTTTTTAATAACATTTTCTTTTTCTTTATTTTTCTTAGTTACTTCACCTTTTAAAATAAACTTTACTTTTAATAGTCTGCAAAATAATAAAAGTAAAAAAAAAATTAAATGATTGTATCCATAACAAAGAACAAATTTTGGTCTTTCAACGTAAATCTTTTTAAATAAATCTATTGAAATAAAATCAAAAAAACCATACCTAGCATTTTTTTTATAATTTTTAATAAATTCATAATTATATCCTTCTAAAAGGTTTTTTCTTAAATCAAATGGCAGATAATTTTTTTCTATAAATGATTGATCTGGTTTTCTTTCTATTAAATAGTTTTCATACCTATCCCACAAAAATAGTATCTTCAAATTTTTATTTAGTTTTTCATTTAATTTTCTATATAAATTTACATGATACTCAATAGGATGAGTATTAATTATAAATAATTTCATCTATTAAATATTTTTTAGTATCCATTCCTTCATATAATTTATACCTTTTAAAGGAGAGTAATTAGGTTTCCATCCATACACTTCATTGGCTTTTCTAATATCTGATATATAAATCTTTTGATCTCCAGATCTCCAGTTTGAAAAATTATATTTAGGTTCAAGACCAATTTTTTCCATTATTTTTATGTACTCTAGTAAAGAAATTGAATTATCTATTCCACCACCTACATTCAAAACCCTACAGTTTTCCTTATATTGTTTAATTATTTTTTCATAAAGTTTAATTAAATCTTCAACATAAAGTATGTCACGAACTTGTTTACCATTTCCAAAAATAGTGAATTTATTTTTTTTTATTGTATTTATCATCATCCAGGCAAGCCAACCTTGGTCTTCAATGCCGTACTGGTGTCTCCCATATATGCATGACTGTCTTAAAACAATACACTTTAAATTATAAATTCTAGAATAATCAATTACGTAGCTATCAGCTGCACCTTTAGAGCAACCATAAGGTGAATGAAAATCAAGATTCTGATTTTCATCAATACCATAAAATTTATTACTTTTTACGAAATACTTATCTATATTTTCTGAAATATTTATATTTTGTAATTCTCCATATACTTTATTGGTTGATGAATATATTAAGAGAGTTTTGGGTGATAACTTTCTTATAGATTCTAATATATTAAGTGTTGAAATAGTATTTACTCTAAAGTCTGATATTGGATCTGCAATTGAAATTGTTACAGCCACTTGGGCAGCTAAATGGATTACACAATCAAATTTTTCAATAGATATTAGATTTCTTATATATTTTGTATTACTAACTGAAACTTTATGAAATTTAAATTTAATGTTATTTTTTAAATATTGATAATTTGTCTTTGAACCTTTTCTAGATAGATTATCAACTATATATACATCAAATTTTTTTTTATAAAAATGAATAGCAGAATTCATACCTATGAAGCCACAACCACCAGTTATTAAAATTTTCTTCATATAAATGCCTTCATTACCCTATCGAAATCTTTATAAAATTTTTTCTTTGAGTAAATATTATTGATCCTGTCTACAGCATCATTTGACATTTTCAAGTAAATTGATTTTTTAATATTTAATTTTTCTATTTTATTAACAAACGAATCTACATCACCATCCAAATAGTATCCCACTTTAGAATCACTAAGGTACTCCCTGGTTCCATGACATTCTGTTGATAATACTATACATCCACAAGCCATCGCTTCAAGGGCAGATATACATAAACCCTCTTGATATGAACTCACTATAAAAAAATCAATTTTATTATAAAATTCTCTCAACTTATTTTGATTTATTACAAACGGATAGATTTTTATATTTTTTATATTTTTATATTTTTTATCTAATGAGCCAATTAATAACAAATTAGTTTGATATTTAAATAGTATTTGTATTTTTGAGTAAATCTTTATGAGAAAATTTATATTTTTTCTCGGATCTTCAAACCTTCCAATAAAACCAAGATTAATTTCATTTTTATTTACTTTTTTACTTGATGGATAAAAAATATTTGTATCTAAACCATACCTTAAAATATTTATTTTATTAGAGGAGCTAATTTTCTTGGAAAGATTTTTTTTTGTATACTCACTCAAAGCAAATAATTTTTGTTTATTATAATTTAATATTTCTTTTTCGATTTTATAGATCTTTTTTTCAACTATTAATTTATCAAAAAATTTTCTATGAATTGGAAAGTTTTTTACTCTTATATATCTATCTCCATATAAAGGTGAAGCTACCCAATTAAAGAAATGTTTTTTTTCTTTATATAAAGCATATGCCGTAATAATTGTTCCAGAGATATTAAAAAAAACTTCATGATCATTAATTATTTTAACCCATAACTCGTTATAGTGATGATTATATTCTAATTCAGGTAATTTAGATCCTATGAGGTATCTTTTACATTTGAGGTAATTATCAGTTATGTATTTTGGTTTTTTTTTGGAAAATATATCTTTAAATGGAACAGATAATTTTGGATATAACGAATACGGTGCGTAGCATGCTAAACTTATGTTTGATTCATATTTTTTCAGATAACCTAATACTAACTTTAACATTGATTCTACTCCGCCATGACCATAGTTTGTAATGATCAATATTTTTCTTGTTAATTTTGGCATAATTATTTTATTAATTTGATTTACTAATTTTATTTCTATAGTAAATTATCATAATATTCATGAACATAGACAGAGCAATAGATAGTTTTAAAGAAAATGGTTATGGAATTATAGAAGATGTCTTATCTCAAGATGAATGCCAAAAGTATATTAATTTGATAAAAAATACTGCTGACAAATCAAAGACATATTTAGGTGGATATCTAAGAGAAAGTAATTTACTTGAAAGCAACATAGGTTTTGCTGATCTAATGGATAATGAGACTATTATAAAAGTCTGTAAAAAGCTTCTGGGTGAGCATTTTAGAATAATGTCAACAGAAGCAATAATTAGAACTAAAGAAGAAGATGATCCTGTTAGATGGCATGAAGATGGCCCAAATTCTCCCTCATACCGGGATGTTTCTAATGACAAACCTGTCTTATTTCAGCTCAAATTTGGTTTTTTTTTGAACGATTTAATTGAAGATGACTCAGGAAACCTTACCGTAATTCCAGGCAGTCATAAATTCATCGAAAATCCCTTTGACTCAGATGTAAACTTTCTTGAAGAAAATAAAAAGCAACTTAAATTTAAAAAAGGTAGCATAATTTTTTTTCACAATGCTTTATGGCATTGTGTTAATAGAAACCTTAAAGATGAAGCAAGGTTTAATTTATATTATACATATTGTTATCCTTGGATGGCACCATTTGATAGAAGTGCAAGTTCAGTCGTGTTAAAATCTCTACTCTCAGAAAGCCAAAAAAGTCTTTTAATGGATTTTGAAACTCCCTCTCATAATTATACACTTATTAAAGAAACTTGGAGAGGAGACTCTAAACAAGTCACAGCAGCTCCAATGAAAATACTAAGTATGCTCCTCATAAGAAGGTTAAAGGTCCTTAAAAGAAAAATTCTTGGTGGATCTTTAAATTAATTTTTTAATATATGAATTTAAAAGAACTTTATCTAAAAGAAATGAGAACGAGTGGTTATAATTCTAGAAATATTCCTGAGTTTCATAAATTTGCTATTCCATATCTTCTAAGAAAATATTCAATTAAAGATGATGATTTAATTGTTGATATTGGAGCAGCAGAGGGACATTGTATATATACCGCAAAAAATTGTAATTATAAAAATTTAGCAGTAGTGGACTATGTAGATGAAAATTTCTCAAAATTTGAGTCAGATAATATAAAGACATATAATTGTGATATAACAAAATCAGTGTTACCACTTAAAAATGAAACTGTTTCTGCTTTTTTTCTGTTTCATGTTGTTGAACATATTCATGACAGTAATTTAGTTATTTCTGAATGCTATCGTTCTTTAAAAAAAGGTGGTGTCCTATTTATTGCTACTCCTAATTGGGCAAGACAAATTAAAACTTTTCATGAAGACCCAACCCATATAAGACCATTCATAAAGTCGGGTATTAGTAGGTTGCTAAGAATTCACGGATGGAAAGATTTTAAAGTATGCTCATTTGGAACATCTTTTGGTCTAGCAAGATTAAAACTATATAAAATTTTCCCTAAATTAGCATTCATAGGCAGAGATATTCTTGCTATTTGTATCAAAGATTGAATAATAAATTTTTTTTTTTAAGCTCACATGACAATGACTTTTTTGGTTACTTTAACAAATCACCAATTGACAAAAATAATAACTTTATAATTTTTCATAGCTGTTCATTTAAAGGAAGAATGCCTAAAAAAGGTGAAAAGGTTCTTATTGTTTTGTATGATGTCAGAAATGATAAAAATATAGTATTGGACTCTACGTCCTCTTGGAATTGGCAATTAGGGAGTATGTTACAATGGCTTAATTATGAAGATAAAATTATTTACAATATTTTTGAAGATAATGAACCAAAAACTATAATAAATAATATTTATAATAATACTAAAGAAATTCACCCATATAATTTCATAACTGTAAGTAAAAAAATTAATTCATATTTATCAATAAATTTTAATCATTTAAATATTACAAGAGCTGGTTATGGCTATAATTATGAGAATGATTACACAAAAGATTTTTATTTAATTGAATATGATTATAAAAAAAAAGTTATTAATTTCAAATTAGATTATAGTTTTTTTATTTCAAAAAATAATTGTAAAGATCTTAAAAAATACTCTCTAGAACATTTTGAATATTCACCCTGCGGCAATAAAATATCATTTATAGAAAGATGGGATTTATCAAAAAATCATAGGTTTTCTAGATTAGTTATAATGAACAGAGAAAATAAAGATTATATATATGCCACTCAATGTGGGAGAGTCACTCATTATATTTGGTTAAATGACAACGAAATAATGTATTTTGGTTCATCTAAATTAAATTTATCTAATAAAGTAAGGTTAAATAAATCTTATATCTTCAATTTATTATATTTCTTTTACAAATTTCTCAAATTAAATAAATTTAATTTGATAAAGAATAATTTAAACGGAGATGGTTTTAAAATATTAAATATAAAGGATAAAAAAATTGAAGATATTAATATTAAAAAGAATTTTGGTGATGGTCATCCAACATATTCTAAAAATAATAACAAAGTATATATTGACACATATCCTGATAATTATGGCAAAATAAGACTTTATTCCTACAATTTTTTATCAAAAAAAACAGAAATTGTAGAAGAGTTTTATACTGATAAAAAAAATATAAATACTGGTTATCGTACTGATTTGCATCCAAAAATTAACAAATCAGAAAATTTAATTTTTATTGATATAGAGAATAAACAAAAAAGATCTTTAGCTGCTTTTAAAATATTTAACTGATAAGTATTTAATATTAAAAAGGTACAATAATAAAACTACTAAAGGGCTCTCTATCATAACAAAATATCTTTCATATTCTCCAGAACCAAAAAAAATATTTAAAGCTGATAACAAAATTGTTATTAAAATAATTATTAAAAAATAAGGTTTTTTTGACAAGTAAATTCTATTTTTTATTATTAGTGCTAGTATAATTATTAAAACTAATAGCTTAGTTAGAGATATAGTTGATAATTTTCTCGAGAAATAATTTTGACTGTCGTTTTTTATAAAATTATTTAAACTTGGATAATAGAATTTATTCAATATAGCAAAATAATTATAATTATTACCAATATTATACTCTATCATATAATAATTTAATGATGAATTTAGTGAAGTGGTAAAATTATCTATTAAAATAAATACTGGCACTAATGGCTTTCGTTTAAATATATCTATAATTTCTTCTTTTCTTAAATCATTTATTTTTTTTACCCCATACCAATTATTATTATTTGAGCATTTTTGAATTTCTTTATCCGATATATCATCAAGTTTAATTTGATTTTTTTTATTAATTTCTTTTTCTATATTTAAAATTTTAATTTCAAATATATCCTTGTCAATTTTGTTACTATTCAAATCAAATTTTAAATAGCCTTTTTTAATCTTTGAATTAATATTTTCTATAAAATATGATTCATTTAACGAATATGATGAACATTTTTCCAGATAATGTAATATTCCAGTATCCTTATGTAAATTGTAATTTATTCCCAAAACATCTAGTACCTTTTTTCTATCTATATTATTTTGATAGCTAGGAAGTAAATTAAATATCTTGTATTCATCAATAAAATCAATGTGCTCACTTTTTGAATTAAATAATATTTGAAGTATTTCACTATTTTCATATATATTTTCTTTTTTTAAAAATGATAAATTTTCATTTAAAACTTCATATGGCGCACCATAATGTGTTTGTCCAATAAAATACAAATTTTTGATCTGGAATATGGATATAATTATGAACGGAACCAAAAAATATTTGATAATTTGAAAACCATAAATTTTATAAAATATAATAGTTATTATGGTTAACCATATGAAACTATATGTATGTCTAATAAAAAATAATAATAATATAAAAATTATCAAAAAAACCATATCAGAATGATTTTTTGAATATATTGATTTTAAAAGGTAATAACTAAAACCTGTAATAATTGTAAAAAATAAAATTGTGTCATATACATGGTATGAGTAAAGAATAAATACAGGATTTATTAATATAAATAGATATATAATAATTTTTGTTTTTTTTTTAATCCCAACAAAATCTATTATTTTGCAAAAAAAAAATAGATTTAAAGAAAATAAAATACAATGAAGTGTTAAATATAGGTAATTAAGATTTTCAACATTACTAGTGATACTTCTAAATAAACCATATATTAAATTAATTAATATTGGGTGATACCAATTTAAGAATACATTTTCTATAAAATCTTTATCTATTTCTCCAGTACTTAGATATTGCCAAAAATAGTATATTCTTGGAAAGTCAAAAATAAGGTTCAATGAGATTGAAACAAAAATAAAGTATAAAATAGAAAATAAAAATAATATTCTGTTATTAGCACTTATATCTATAACATTTGTTGCTTTAAATTTGTTCATAATATATCAAGTTAAGTATGTATGATTTTTCTATTATAATTCCAACATATAATGAATATGACTCTTTACCAAATATTATAATTGATATATCTAAAATTTTTAAGAATTACAAAATTCAAATTTTAGTAATTGATGATAATTCCACAGATAATACCCATTCTCTTTTTAACCATGAAACTAATTTATTCAAAAATATTAACTTTAATAAGAAGTCTGCATTAATTACATTTACCAAAGGTGAAAATCAATTAACTTATATTAAAAATAAAATTAATTATGGAAAAGGTTATGCAATTAAACTTTCGCAAAAATATATCAATTCTAAATTTACTGTAATTCAGGATGCAGACTATGAATATGATCCTAATGACTTGAATAAATTTATAAAAATTGCTCTTGAAAAAAGAGATTTTGGATTAATTTTAGGAAAAAGATTTTTCAGTGATTATAATTATACATTCCCTTTTTATCATTACCTAGCAAATAAATTCTTAAGTAATTTATTTAGCTTACTTTATAATCAAAAAATCTCTGATATTGAAGTTGGTTATAAGTTTTTTAAATCTGAAATTTTTAAAAAATTAGAAATTACAAAAAATGATTTTGGTATAGAGATAGAATTAATTTCAAAATATTTAAAACTATATAAAGATAAAAAAATTATTGAAATTAATATAAATTACTTTCCAAGAACTTTTCAAGAAGGAAAAAAAATTAAATTTAAAGATGGTATTTTAGCTATATATTATATTTTATATTACAGGTTTTTTTAAGATTATTTTTAAAGCCACCATTTTAAATTTTTAAAATCAGTCATTATTGCATCAATATTATTTTTCTTGGAAATTAAATTTTTATAAAATTCTATATCTTCATATTTTCCCCATCTACTTGGGCAAACTAAGCATTTATATTTATTTAAGTTTTTTAATTTATTAATATTTATTTTATTATATGTATCTATCCAAGCCCAATTAAAATTACTATAAAAACTTTTAATATTCTTATATTCATACTGTTCATACTTTGACTCTCTTATGGCAATATTTTTAAATTTCAATTTAAATGATTCTAAAATAAATGGGAATTCCACATCTAATAGAAAGTAATTAACAATATTGTATTTTCTCAATATTTTAATCACTTCATTTTCAATACCACTTTCTTTTATATTACAAACAATAAAATTGTGTTTATAAAATGCTAAATAATCTTTAAATAGTTCACCTTTTGTAAAAGCGTTATGATGTAAAATAATATTTGGTCCTTCGGATCTTAAATCTACTTCAACACCAAAAATACTATCTATTTTCTTTAAATCTTTAATTTTATTTATTTTATGAATAATAAAAATAATTTAAATATAATATACAATAAACTTTTAAAGCTTAGTTTTATCTTTCCTATAAAACTTCCGCCTCCTTTTGGTTCCCCATGAATTCTTTTATACGATATGAATGAATGTTCTATAATTTTAATATTTTGAAGTTTTAAACTATGAAGAAGATATAGATCAAATAAAAAATCATTTGGTGATTTTGAGAGTTCATTAATTATCAATTTTTTGCTAAATATCTTTGGTTGTGCATTTATGTCATTAATAAGATGGCCTTTAAAAATAAAAACAATTATAGACATCATTTTAGTGAAAAAAATATCAATTATACTTCTATTTATTCTTTTTCCTTTATATGCTTTTTTTACGTCAAATTTATCTATTATTTCTTCATCAAAAAATCTCTCTAAATGAATTAGTGATACCTGTAGATCGGCATGTGCAGTGCATATAATATCATTAGTAGCTTCTTCTATTCCTTTTTTCATACCGTTCCCATATCCAATATTTTTACTAATAGAAATTATCCTCACATTAAAAAATTTGTCTAATAATTTTGTTAGGTTATGTGCAGTATTGTCTTGTGACCCGTTATCTACAAAAATAATTTCATAATCTTTATTATTCAATAGGTTAGTTTCAATTAATTGATGGTGAATTTCAATTATATTAATTTCTTCATTGAAACATGGCATTACAATAGAAATCTTATTTTTATACATCTATATCTTCAGGTACACCAAACGATTGATATTTATCTATTTCAATAAAGGATACTTTGTAATTACTTTTATTAAGTAAATTTACTAGGCTGTCAATATAAAATTCATTATTATGCATTACTTTACTTTTAAATAGTTTTTCAAAAAAAAATTTTGCATCTAATTTATTTTTAAATGTGAAAGCCCCAGTAACTGCAAAATCATTTAATGGTTTGTTAGATATTTTATTTTTATAACTAAGCTTTATGACTGTCTCATTATTAACATGAATAAAAGAGTAATTATTTGGATTTAACTTTTGATAATTTTTTAGTCTTATTGTCCAAACTACCAAATCAAAGTATTTGATTTTTTTGATCAATCTTGTTTCATTTATCTTAAATTTCATATCACATGGTAAAATAGTTACAGGTACATTATTTTTTAGATTGATTCTATTTAAAGAATAATGAGCACTTTTGGCTTGTCCTTTCAATATTTTACCTAAAAAAATGGTAGATATTTTTTTGTATGCATAGTCTTTTTTTTTATATTCTAAAAATAATTTTTGATCTTTTTTTAAAAAAAGAATTATTAAATCTTTATCTTTATTTTTTAAATCATTCAGAGAATGATGAAAAATTTCTCTTTTTTTATGAATGATGAATGGTTTAGATAATTTATAACCAGACTTCTTAAATCTATGCCCTTTTCCAGAACATAACATCAAGTAATTCATCATATATTCATAACTTTATAAGATTTTTTATTCACAATCTTATGCAATGAAAGTCTATTCAATTTCAAAGTTTTATTTATTTTTATGTTTAATAATTCTCTCACAATTTTGATATCGTAGTTATTAAAAGCACTAATTGTTAAATGGGGTTTCCAATGGATACCAACAAATGGATATTTATATTTATTAATATTATTTGAATACAATTTAGGATAATTGTCTAAATTCTGTTCAATTATAAAATCATTTAATAAATTTAAGTAAAAAAGCTGTAATTTAACAATTTCGTCATTTTTTTTTATTGGAATATGAAGAGTATTTAATTTATCCAGAGAAGGATCATTATAAAATATTTTATAACCATCTATTTTAAATTTGTGATGTAATTTCTTCTTATTTTTTTCTAATCTTTTCAATAAATTATCAAAATCATTTAAAATTATATTACATGTAAAAAGAGTAATATGTGGTGATTCATTTGTATATATTTTATAATGATTCTTAAATAATTTACTTAAATATAATTTTTTTTTAATTATATAATTATTTATATACTTATCTGGTTCAAAAAAAATTCCAATTTTCATTTTTGTAATATGTTTTTATAAAACTTTCTTTTTTTTTGATTATTTAAGATTAAGTATAATTTATTTTTATAAAATCTTATTTTAATCATTTCTAAATGTTTAATTTGTAAACATACCATTTTTTGAAAATTTAAATTTTCAAAATTAATTAATAATAACATTTTCATTATATTATTATGTGTAAATATACAAATATCCCTATCTGAATTATAAATTTTACTTCTGACAAAATCTTTTAATCTTTTCAATAGTTCATTATAGCTTTCTCCACCAGGAAACTTTGAATCTTTTTTTTTTATCCAATCATTATATTTTTTAGGATATTTAATCTTATATTCATTTGGGGTAAGTCCTTCAGCTTCGCCATAATTTATTTCATTTATTCTTTTATCAACAATTATACTAATATTATGGTAATACAAATTTGCTGTCTCTCTAGTCCTCATTGACTCACTTACGTATATCTCCTCTGCGTTTTTATTTTTTATTTTCGTTATTTTGTGATTTATTATTTTAGGATTCCTTTTACTTAAAAATGTACCATTATTAAGTTTTGTTTTTGCATGCCTAATTGCGTATAGATTATTTAATTTTATTGATTTTACTTTTACTTGAAAATCTTCAATAAAAATCTTCAATTTTTTAATTACATTTTCTTTTTCATTTCTAAATTTATCTAGCTTTTTTTTATAAATTATTTCAAAATAATCATTAGATAATAAATTATTTCCAACAACAAATTTCTTTATTTCGCTATAATTATATTTCTTATTTTTATTATTTTTAATTTTAAGATAATTGCATACTAAATTTACCAATATGTGATTTAGAAAATGAACAATATCATTCTCATTTATTTTATATTTTCCGTTTAGAAGAATGTAATTTCCATTCTTTTTGAATAAATATCTTTGAAATGTTATTACTTGATTATCTAGATTTTCTATGTAACTGTTAATACCTCTCCTTGTTTTTAATAAATCATCGTAATTTGGTTTTATTATTGGGATAATTTCTGACAAACTTTTTAAATTTCCGGTTATTAATTTTCTATTCCAATCATAACAAGTAAATGGACTTTTTATCATATGGTCTATGTGACTTTCGATATCATATATCATGATATGTAAACAAATTGATTTATCTTTTATATTCTTAATAGGTCCAAAGTTATTATTAATAAATATTTTTTTTTTAAATATTTTTTCAATTAGCAATTTATTTTTTTTTATATCATTATTAATTTTCAGTAGTATTTTTTTATTAAAAATTTTAGTTATGATAACAAAATCAATATCATTTATTTCATTTATTTTTTTTTCAAGCGCACTTCCAACTACATTTGCTGACAAAGTAAAATCATTTTTTTCAATAACTTTTAAAATAATTTTTAATTTATCAATCAGATTTGAAGTCAAGATCTAACTCTAATTTTAAAAAACTGAAAGAATGGATTATTGCTTAAGAGTAAATTCGAGGCTGATACAAAATAATCAGCATTTAAATGTCTAATTAAATTATTATTTAGTCCGCCATCAATAAACAACTTTTGTGTGGAAGATTTATATTTATTAATTGTTTTGATCAAATCATATGATTGTTCTTGAAATCTTTGACCTGAAACTCCTGGTTTCTTAATTGATAATACTCCATAAATATCAATATTTTTATATAAATTATCTTTCTTATCAAATTTTTCATTATAAAAAAAACATAAACCAACTTTGAATTTTAATTCTTTACATTTTTCAATTATCTTTTTTTTATTCAAACTATTATTATGAATAATCACAACATCTATTTTTTCAGATATTTTGTTTATGTGTTTTAAAGGATTCTTTGACATTATATGCAAATGCACTTCTTTATAAGGCCATAAAAGTTTTACATTTTCAAAAATCTTATAATCAATTTTTGATGCATTTTTATTAAAAGTGTTATCAACTAAATCGATATGTATAAAATCTGGAAATTCATTAACTTTATTAAATATTTTAATAATATTTTCTTTATAATTTGCGTAAGCAGCGACTCCAATCTTTTTTTGATCTTTAAAAGTATATTTTGTGTGAAGAAAAATTATAAAAATAAAAATAAATAGTGTTGAAGAAATTCTGTTATATAAATAATTTTCAGATGATATTGAAATGAACTCATTTATATTAAGTTGTATAAAAATGGATATATATGAAATTATTACAAATATTAAAAATGTTGGAACTTTTTTGTAATTCTTAATCAAAAAATTGTAATTAACGTTAAGTATAAAATTTATTATAAATCCAGTATTAATTGCAAAAAAATAAGAAAAATTGCCAATCTCTAAATAACTAAATGTATAAATCAAAAAGGACTCAAATAAAATTGATATAAAACTAAAAAAAATAAATAAAATTATATGTGTATAATAATAGATAAAATAATAAATCTTTCCTATTATGGGATTATTGACCATAATATTTATTAGGTCCGTTTTTTCTCTTATAGTGATAATTTATTAAATACTTAGGTATTTTAGCAATTCTCTTTTTATTCAAATCATTTTTAAATAATATCATTTTATATGCCATTTCTGCTATTTTTTCCATTACGATACTTTTATTAATTATATCATTTACGCTTTCTCCCCAAATAAATGGTCCATGAAAAGGAAGCAAAACTCCTGGAAGGGATATTGGATCAATATTCTTTTTTTTTAAATAGTTAGTTATGATAACACCTGAATTCTTTTCATATTCATTTAATTCATTTTTTTTTATTATTCTCATAACTGGAATTTCTTTATCAAAATAATCAGCGTGAGTAGTTCCTAAACATGGAATTGGCAAATTGAGTTGAGAAAAAATAGTCAAATAAATTGAATGAGTATGAACAATGTATTTAATTTTTGGAAATTTAAGAAATATTTCTTTGTGTATATTTAAGTCAACAGAGGGTTTAATCTTAGTTTTTAAATTATTTTTAATAATATTTACTTTGCATATTTGATTATGTTTAAGGGTATCTAAGTCAAATCCAGATCCTTTAATATAAATACAATTATTTTTTTGATCGTAAGCGCTAATATTACCAAAATTTAAATAGCTCATATTGTGTTTACAAATTGAGTAAGAAATTTTTAATAAATTATTTTTCATAATTTAAAATATTTTTTTAGAAGAATTTCAATAAGTGTTTTAAAGTAGGGGACACCTGTTGAAAAAATTTGTAAAAAAGCTTTTCCTGTCTTAGATTCACCTGCTAACCTATCATAAAACATCACAGGTATCTCTTTAATTTTATAATCTGAAATTATTACATTAGTTATTAAAAACATATAATATTCACCATAATTTCCCTTAAATTCATAATTTTTTATTATTTTAGATTTTGACAAAAAAAAACCACTAGTATAATCAGTGATTGAACCACTTATTGACAATTTCATCATTTTATTTATTAAAAAAGAAAAGTATTTTAATAGACCTGTATTCATAACTGTTCTCTTATCATTGTTCTTTTCTAAATATCTTGAAAAATTTATGAAATCATAATTTTCCATTAAATTTATATTCTGTAAAATGTATTCAGGATCAAAAGATAGGTCTGCATCTATGCAAGCTATACTATCAAATTTAGTCAAACTCACACCGTATTTTATAGATTTTGCGAGACTTGGTTTACTTGGGTTTTTGTAGAAAAAAAAATTATTTGAGTCATTATTTTCTCTAAACCTTTTAAATTCACTATAAGTATAATCTACAGAATTATCATCTATTATTATTATTTCATAATCGTTATTTTTAATATATTTTTGTGTGAGATATTTTAACTGAGTAAGAGTTTCATATAAAGTTTTCTGCTCATTTAATGTTGGAACTATAATGGATAAACTCATATAAACTCAATATTATATACATGAAAACTGCATTTATTACAGGCATTTCTGGCCAAGATGGATCCTATTTAGCCGAATTTCTTTTAAAAAAAAAATATAGAGTTATTGGATTAGTAAGACGATCAAGTATTTTAAAAAGAGATAGAATTGAAAATATTATTAATGATAAAACGTTATCCAAAAATTTAGTTCTTTGTTATGGTGATATGTGTGATGGAAGCAGCTTATTTAATATAATTAATAATTATAAACCAAATGAAATATACAATTTAGCAGCTCAAAGTCATGTTAAGATATCTTTTGAAACACCAGAATATACAACTGAAACAATAGCAAATGGCACACTTAAACTATTAGAAGCTATAAAGACATCTAAATTAGAAAATAAAACTAGACTTTATCAAGCATCAACAAGTGAAATGTATGGAGATAGTTTAAAAAGTGCAGCCGATGAAAAAACTCCTTTTAAACCAGTTTCACCTTATGGCGCTGCTAAATTATATGCTCATAATTTATGCAATCTTTATAAAGAATCCTACGGTATGCATATTTCTTGTGGTATTTTATTTAATCATGAGTCTCCTAGGCGTGGGGAAAATTTTATCTCACAAAAAGTAATTATAAATGTAATTAAGATTAAATATGGTTTAATTAAATCATTCAGTGTTGGAAATCTATATGCAAAAAGAGACTGGGGCTATGCTAAAGATTATGTAAAAAGTATGTGGAAAATAGTGAATAGAAATAAGCCAGATAACTATGTAATTTCCTCAGACAGATCATATAGTGTTAAGGATTTTATTAATTTTACATTTAAAAAACTTGATATAGATATCACTTGGCAAGGCAAAGGCATTAATGAAAAGGCATTCATAAAAGGCACAAGAATTATTGTAGTTAAAGTTGACCCAGTTTATTATAGACCAAAAGATATAAATTATTTACAAGGTGACTCCTCGTTTGCAAAAAAAATAATTAAATGGGACCCAAATTCCACATCCTTAAGTTTGTTAATAGATATTATGATAAAGAGTAAAATTGATGAACTCAAAAATAATTTTAAATAAAATAGTAAATTTTATAAATGAGAATTACTTAAACTATATTTTACTAACAATACTATTTATATCTCTTCAAACAGTACTTTCTCCTCTACTGAGTCTCTTTTTAAGTGATGAGATTGAATTGAGTCCGATAAATTTTATACAAGATATTTATATTTCAAAAAAAATTATAATCATTTTTATCCTAACTACTTTTCCTCTACTTTTAATATACTATTTTTTTAATAGTTATAATTTTAATAAACTAAAAAACAATTTTTCTTATTTAAATATCTTTAAAATCTCATTATTAATTTTTATTTCAATCATTATTTATAAAGTTACTAGATTTTTTTTATATCAAAATCTTGGAATTTTTTATCTTATAAAATCTCATTATTTATACATTTTATTATTTAGCTCTTCATTAATAATGTATTTTGAATCAAATAAAAAAATTTATTTATTATTATCAATATTAATTTTTTTCCAATTTTTATTATTAAGTAATGGGAATAGGGCCAACCTTATAACAATGGTTTTTATAATTATGTATTTTAATTCAAAATTTTTAAATAAGCATTTTTTGATAAATTCTCTAACCGTACTATTATTTTTAATATTTATATTACCCATTAATTACTCTTTAAAATGTCGTAGTGAAAATGGTAATTGTTTTAAAAATATTTTTTACGATATGAAAAATTTCAAGAATATCTATGAAGATCAGTATAATAGATGCCTTATCAAAGAGAAAGAATACTGTTTAATAAATACTATCGGTAAGCTTTATTCTGACACTACAATAGCTAGAGTTGTTCAATTGCATAATATTAATAAAGTTATTTATACCGAAGATAAAAAAATCAGAGAAAAATTTGAAAATAATAAAAATATAATTTCTGATACACTAGAAGTTAACCCTTTCTTTAATAAAATTTTTAAAATGTTTAATTTAAAAAATTTATCTTCAAATATTCAATTATCTGGCAATGAAATTGGAAGAATGTTAAATATAATTAGTCTTAAAGATAGAACAACTGGTATAGCTATTCCAACTTTCATAGATTTATATGAAAAATTTGGATATTATTCAGTAATATTTTTCTCATTTTTAGTAGGTGTTTTACTTTTAATATTTAAAAATAGTCTAAACCATAATTTACTTTTTTTTTTTTCACCTTTCTTTTTTGTAAAAACAATCCACTCAATGGAAAATTATTTTGTTAGTTTTTTATCAAATATTATCGATCTTACTATTCTCTTTTTTATTTTTTATATAATTTTAAGCATAATGAATAAATTTAGTAAAAATGAGTAATCTTAAAAATGAAATTAATAATAAAATTATCATTTATTCATTTGTAACTTTTTATTTTTTTTATTTAATTTATAAGGCTTTTTACTTTACTACTCAGGATTATGAAATTAATAATTTAATCAACGGTGTATATTTATTTGAAGGCTTACAAACATTTGATTTTTTTAACACTTCATCTTTAATTACTTGGTTAATTTTTATTAAAATATTATTTGAAATAATTACCAATTTAATTATTAATTTTATTACTACAGAAAACTCTTTATTTAATTCATTTTATTTTTCTTCGGATAAAACTTTCTTTAAAAATTATCAAAATCTTAATTTTAATAGGATATTTTTACTTTTAATTCACTTTATTTTTTTCATTACACTTCTCTTTAAATTATTTAAATCAATTATAACCAATCAAAACCAAAAAAATTTCACATACAAATTCTTTCTCTATAGCTTATCATTACCATTTGTTATTGTTTATATTTCATTAGCTAGTTATCAATTTTTAGGAATAATATTTCTTTTACTTTCTTTTCTAGAAATTAAAAATTTAAATCAAAATTTCAAAAACATTTTTATTTCTGCATTTTTTCTATCATGTTCTGTCGCTTGTAATATAATGATTACTCCTTTTATTTTTATAATTTTTATTTACGTTAATAAAAAATATAATTTAAAATTCTTATTAATTTTTTTCCTTTTTTTATTTACTTTGTCACCTTGGTTATTGAGTGAATTTTATTACTTTATTTCTAATATTTCTGATAATTTTTTTATATATCAATTTAAATATTTAACTTTAAATAATTCAAACATCTCAATTATTTTCAATATTTTATTTATTTTATTTTTAGTTTTTAGGTATTTGAGGAATGAATTTTATAGCAAATATATTTATTTCATTTCATTTCATATTTTATTTATTAGTTTTATATTTTTTTTTAATGATACCTTTTTTATTTTATCATTAATATTTTGTTTCAATTTCACTTTTATTATTATGCATTTTGAAATCTTTATAAAAAATATTAATTACATTGTTCACAAATTATTAATTCTTGCTTTAATAGTAAATTTTTTATTTATGTTATTTTTAATAGATTTTAAATATGGAGAACAAGATATTAATAAATATATTGATAATAACTTTTTAGGAAAAAATATTTTAAAAGAAAAATCTATAATAGAATTAAAGAACTTTAATTTTTATTACTTTTTAGACTCAAATAAAGATAAAAACCTTCGTAATAATTTAATATCTAACAAAATTTTATTTAATAATGTTATTTATAAAAAAGATTTTTTAAATGGAAGAAGATATAATTTTATTACTTCAAATACTGACAATAACTATAATAATTTATTTCTTATTAATAATTATCAAAAATTTGAATTAACTTTAGATCATTTATCTAATATTGATTACTTAATTATCGATTCTAATTTTGATATTTCTAAATTTAAAACTAATGTTGAATTCGAATATTCATCTGGCGATATATTGATTTATAAGATTTTAAATATTAATTCTTAATGGTTCATAGCCTTTTACAATTTTTATAATATTATTTAATTGTTTCTCTGACAAATGTGGATGAACCGGAAGATATAACCCATATTTATCAATAATTTCTGCATTTCTACATTTCATTTTTATTTTGTTTTTGTAATTTTTATAAAATATTTGATTTATTAGATTACCAGATATTACAGGCCTTGACTCAATCCCTTTATCTTTAAGTTCCTTAAACAATCTATCTCTTTTTTTGATAAATGTTACATATCCCATACTTGCTATTTTAGTTGTTTCACTTGATTGATACCAATATTCAATTAAATTTTTTTTATAATAATCAAAAACCTTATGTCTTTTGTCATTAAGTATTTTTAACTTCTTTAACTGGCTGATACCCAAAAATGCATTTAAATCAGTTGATCTAAGATTATAACCTGGATATATAAATGAAAAATTTTCTTTAAAGTCTGAAATATTTTTTTCTAATTTTAATTTTTGTTTGAATTTCAAACTATTATCTCTAATCCAACCATGTGATCTCAATGAAAGAAGTGTTTCGTATTCTTCAGTTGAGTTAGTTAATATTAATCCACCTTCAATGGTTGATATTTGATGTCCGTAATATAATGAGAATGATGATAATTTTCCAAAAGTTCCATGTTTTTTTTTATTTATCATCGACCCCATTGATTCACAAGAGTCCTCAAATAATATTATTTTTTTTCTTTTACATATATTTTTTATTGCTTTTAAATTACCATCATGTCCCAACACATTAACTACTATGCATAATGAAGGTTTATATTTATTTATTATATAATTAAAATTATCCAAGTTCATACCAAGTGATTTCATGTCAATATCACAAGGGATAATTTTAAAATTATTTTGCATTAATGGAGAAATAGTTGTTGACCAAGATAAAGATGGAACAACTACAGTCTTATTTCTTAACTTTTTATTTAATAAAAGAGAGTTGATTGCTAATAAATTTGCACTAGAACCACTATTAACAAATATTGAATATTTGACTCCAAAATAATTCGATATTTTTTTTTCAAATTTAGTTGTGAGGTCATTTTTAGTTAATATGGGGTCTTTATTAAGCCATTTTATTAATTCATTCAAATCTTTCTTGTCAATAGTATTAGATGCTAGTCGAATTTTGTTTCTCATTTATTTGAGTTATTGTATACACTATCGAGTAATATGATAAAGTAGATTCAGCCTTATTTTGATGGTAGAGATAAAAAAAGTTTAAACGATGTTTTTAATACTAGTTTTATAACTGAGGGAAAAATTAATGAAAAATTTGAAAATAGAATAAAAAAAAAGCTTGGGTATAAATATGCAGTAACTGTATCAAATTGGACACTTGGCATTTACTCGATATTAATCGAACTAAAAAAAATTAATCCAAATCAAAATGAAGTTATTTTACCAAATTTAACTTTCATTGCATCATATACATCAATAAAGATGGCTGGTTTAAAACCCATACTTTGTGATATAGATGTAAACACTTTTAATATTGATCCAAGTTGTATTTCTAAATTAGTCAATAAAAAGACTTTGGCTATTATGGTCGTTCATAATTATGGTTTTCCATCTGATATGAATAAAATTCAAAAAATAGCAAAGTCAAATAAAATAAAAATTATTGAAGATGCAGCATCTGCTTTAGGTGCTAAGTATAAAAAAAAATATATCGGAGCGACTAATTATGCTGGAGGTTATTCACTGTATGGTAATAAAATGATCACTACTGGAGAAGGTGGTATAATTGTAACAAATAATAAATCCCTCAATGATAATATAAGAAAACTAAAAAACTTTGGTAGAACTAAAAAAGGAACTTACATTCATGAAAGTTTGGGATATAATTTTAAATTTACTGACTTACAGGCTGCATTGGGGCTAACTCAATTTGATAAAATAGATAAGATTATATCTCATAAAAAAAAAATTTATCATCTGTATCGTAAATATTTAAAAGACCAAGTAGAAATTAAGTTTCAAGAATTTGACTCAAACATATCAGAACCAACTTTTTGGTTTACGAATATTATTACTAAAAAAAAGAAAGCTCTTATTAAGTATCTTCATAAATCAAATATTGAAACCAGAGAGCTATTCCTTCCGTTAAGTAGACAACAATTTATTTCAAAAAAATTATCTAATAAATTTGTAAATAGTTCATTTATTTATGACAATGGTTTGAGCCTACCATCTCATATGTTAATACTCCCAACACATGTTAAGTACATTTGTTCAAAAATAAAATACTTCTATAATAAATATTAGATAATTTTATTTTTTAGATAGTCTTTTAGGTCGAATTTACAATCCCATCCTAATTTTTTTGTCTTATTAGTCTTGAGTGTGCCAGCCATTCTGTTACCAAGTTTTTTGGGACCAATCTCATATTTCATTTTCAGCAGTCTTGCAATTTCAATAATTGAGTAAGACTTGTTATTACCAATTCCATATCCATCTCCCTTTCCATACAAGGCTATTAACTCTAATGCAGATATAACATCATTTACATGAGTAAAATTTCTTTTTTGAGTTCCAGGATAGGTAATTGTAAGCTTATCTATTTTATTTTTTTTCATTTTTATAAACTTGGCAATTACTGTTGCATATTTACCATTAACAATTTCTCTATCCCCATATACATTGTAAAAATATGTTATTGCATAATTAAAACCATACCACTTTGAAAATAATTTAAGCAAATTGATATTTGAAATTTTTGACCATGCATAAGGACTTAAATCTATAGAGTTTGTATATGAAGCAAATCTCGTGCTAGAACCAGAATATATAAATTTACTATCATTCTTTTTTGCAAATTTTAAAATTTCAAAAAATGGTTTAGTATTAAATTCAACTACTTTTTCTATATCATCATAACTTTGTTCAACTCTAGAGTATTCTCCTAAATGGAAAATATATTGAAATTTTACTTTTTGAATTTTAGAAATTTTATTTATCTTAGATGTCTCACTAATTATATATGTGATATTTTTATTATTTGATTTATTTTTTAATTTTCCTGTAAATAAATTATCAATAATTGTAATCTTATTCTTTTTAGATAGATGTTCAGCTAAGACTGATCCTACGAACCCTAGTCCTCCAGTGATTAAAATATTTTGATTTTGTATAATGTTTAATTTTTTTTTATTCATTAAAAATCTGGTAGCCTCGGGCGGACTCGAACCGCCACGGGAAAAAATCCCACTGGATTTTAAGTCCAGACTGTCTACCATTCCAGCACGAGGCCATTTACAATTTGACAAAATTACGCCAAATAAAATATTTTAGCAATATAAATATGATTTTATAATCTAAAAATTAATTAAACTTAAGATATAAAGTCTTAAAAAAATTTTTTTAAAATATTTTTCTTTGAATAGCATAACAGTACTCCAATGATAAAAAAATTCATTAGAGCTATCCTGTTATTAAAAAAATTTCCAGATGTCGAAATAGGCCATATTATCGTTATAAAAGAAGCATAAAATCCACATAATTTTGAATTATATAAAATATTTCTTTTATATTTTTTTAATAAGATTAACACAAAAAATAAAAATGATAAAAAACCAAATAATCCAAAATCAGATAATATTTCGAAATAACTATTATGTGGATGAGTGGAACACCCATTGCTATTAGACTTTACCAGAAATTGAATATCTTCATTACTGCACTCAAATCTAAAAGTTTTATGACCTGTTCCAAAGTATGGATTTTTCTTAAATATTTCATAGGCTGTCCATATATGTGCTACATGACCATCATTTCTAAAATTCTCTGTAGAATCAGTTAAAAACAAAGAAGTAAATGTATTTACTCTAAATTTTACCCTATCTGATATATTGTATAATGATAAAAAAATAATAATTCCTGAAAATATAACAATAAGAATTTTTTTTATATCTTTGAGAACAAAAAGAATTAATATTAAAATTCCTAAACTAAATAACAAAAAAGACATTCTTTCTCCCGTGCAAATAATTGCTATTTCAAAAAATAATGTTATTAAAAAAGATAAAATAAATTTTTTCTTATATAAAAAATATCCAATTACAGGTAGACCAAATTTAAATATATATGAACCTGCAACTAATTCATCTCTAAAAAAACTACTGGCCCTACTTCCATTGTGAGACTGATCTAAAGGAAAACCTAATAAATTAAAAGTAAAAATATATTGAAAAACTAGATCAAAAGATAGCATCAATGTAATTATTAATAAAACCTTTATTATAAATTCAAAATCAACTTTAAGGTATTTTGAAATAAAATATGCAAATAAAAAATATCTTATATTTACAATGAATTCAGTTATTGAATGAGATGGGTATAAGCTAAAAAAATTTGGGATCAATAGGAGAATAAATGATAATATTAAAATAAAAAAATTTTCATTAAAAATCTTATCCTTAAAGATAAAATAAAGACACAGTATTGAAAAAAGGGTAGCAATTATATCTGGTATTGCTGGCCCAAAAATTAAAAAAAATAAAAAAAAAGTAATTAAAATTTTATTATAATTATTTAAATATGAATACATTACTATAACTAGTTTAAATAATTATTAATTACCAGATTTTCTTTATAGATTTCATTGCCCATCAAAATCTTTTTTATCAAACCAAAGTCCTCAGAGAATATAACTTCATTAATTTTGACAATATTTTTGTTTTTATTTTTTAGTAATTCAATATACCCCTCTGGTAATTTTTCAAAATCTTTTACTTCTAAATTTGATAGTGGACCAATGGAAATATTGAAATTCCTAAAAGTATTCATTCTGACAATTGGATCAACTAAATGACATATAAAACCTAAATTATTTTGTTTATTTAAATATGCGCTAAATCCAAAATAAGAAAAAGGTATAGTTTTGTCATTCTTAGTAAATATCCCATTTTCGTCATTCCATTTATAAAGTTTTTGAGGAAATAATTGAAAAAAATCATAATCAAATTTCCTATTTAATAAAACACCATCATTAAATAATGAATAAACATTTTCATTCATTTCAAATGAATTAAAAACTTCTAAATAATCAGATGTTAAGAGATTCTTATTAATGTTCTTGCCTAAGTCACTCATTAAATTCAATAATAGTTCATAAGAGGAGTCATCATAATTTAATTTTTCACCATTAGTGTTATAATTTAAAAATTTTGCTAAATGATTTTTTGGTTCATAACTCATCCCTAATGTATATCTATGAGGATCAAAAAATATACTAAGATCCTCTAATGTTTTAATTTTTTTATAATTTCCTTTAGTTACTAAAATGAAAGTTTCTAAATCAAGTGGCAATAAATTGTTACTTATTGTTATAGAATTATTTTTATAGAACTCTTTAATTTGTTCAGGGTAATCAATTTTATAATTAGATAATTTTATTAAATCTTCATATTCTCCAAAAATTATATCAAACTCATCAATATTTTTATCAATAATATCTATCTCAAATACTAAATCATTATTTGAGGCATAATTTCCAAGTTCGTAATATAAATAATGCTTATAATCGATGTAATTATTTTCTAAAAGACCAATTTTTATCGATGATTGGCTGTTACATTCACTAGCATTAGAGAAACTAGTAAAGAAAAAATAAGCTATAGATAAAAAAAGTTTTATATTTTTTAACAATAGAAATTTAATGAGATTTAAACATCTCTTTGTAAACTCTATCTTCAATTTTATGGTCATTATCAAACAATAATGGTATTTCCAATCCATCAGCCATTTCTATTTCTATCGATATTACATCTTTTGACTCGATATGGTCAGCGTGTGCCACTATAGGTCTTTTAGATGGATTATTATTGATGATTTTTATTTTAGCATTTTCCTTAAGTAAACCACCTTTCCAATTTCTAGGACTATAAGCACTTACAGCAGTAAAAGCTATTACATTGCTTCCCAAAGGTATAATTGGCCCTGAAGCAGAATAGTTATATCCTGTGCTACCTGCAGCAGTTGAAATAATGACCCCGTCACAGACTAATTCTTCCATCCTAATCTCATTATCAATAACTAATTGAAGTTTTGCAGCTTGGTATTTTTCTCTTCTTATACTTACTTCATTAATAGCAATTGCTTTAATTTCTTGGCCCGTGGGGGTAAGTGTTTTCATAATTAATGGTTTCAATTTAGTAAGTTGAGCTTTATTTAGTCTAGTTTCTAAGTTATCCTTGCTATAATTATTCATAAGAAAACCTACTGAACCAAAATTCATTCCATAAATCGGTATATTTAATTTTAAATAATCATGAAGAGATCGTAATATAAATCCATCGCCACCAAGAGCGACAATGTAATCAGCATCTTCTGGATCACATGTACCGTATTTTTTTATAAGCTCCTCTTTGGCTTTTAAGTTTTTATCTAACGGGAAACTAACAAAACATATTTTCATTGATTAACCACCAGTTTCATTCATATGTCTATTCAAATATCCATTATAATCATTTTTGGATATTTCAAAATTATGTTTATTTGGCTTAATAGTCATAGCATATTCAATCTGACTAATAATATCTTGCTTCCCTTGATTCCTTAATGAGTATTTTAGGTCTACAAAGTCATTTTGACCTAAACACATAAATAGCTTACCTGAACAAGTTAATCTAACTCTGTTACAACTATCACAAAAATTATGGGAGATGGCAGAAATTATGCCTATTTGAATATTATTTTTAAGATCTGTAAAATATCTAGACGGTCCATTAGTCCTATGATTAGAAGGTATTAAATTCAATTTTGATATTAAGTTTTCTTCAAATTTTTTCATAGATATATATTGATTAAATCTTTCTTCACCTATAGATCCAATTGGCATTATTTCTATTAATGAAATATCACAATTATTTTTTTTACACCATTGTATCATATCAAAAATTTCATCTTCATTAAAATTTTGTGTCAAAACAGTATTAATTTTAATTTTGATATTATTGCTTATCGCTGAATTAATACCATTCAACACTTTATTTAAATCACCATATTTTGTTATTTTTTTATATTTTATAGGATCCAGACTATCTAATGAAACATTAACTCTATCAACTCCATTATTTTTTAAAATCTCAGAATATTTTGATAAGTTAGTTCCATTTGTAGTCAATGTATGTTCAAAAATTTTATTTTGCTTTTTCAATTCGTTTAAATGTTCAATAATCGTGATTACATTTTTTCTTACTAAAGGCTCACCACCAGTCAACCTGAATTTTTTAACACCAAGTTCATTGAAAATATTTATTAAGTTAATTATTTCTTCAATTGATAAAACTTCATTTCTGGGTAAAAATGTAACATCTTCGGCCATACAATAGGTGCACCTTAGATCACATCTATCAGTTACGGAGACTCTTAAATAATCAATCTTTCTTTTAAAACCATCTACTAGCATCAATGATACAAATATAGTGAATTAATAACTTATTTACACAAAAACATTAATATAAATTAGATATATTATTTATGAATATTTTTTTTCCAATTGTAAAATTTTTCATAATCTACACATAGAAAGATAGGAGAAATATATCTAAGTATTTTGTTAAGATAATTATCGATTCTAATAAAAAATATTTTTTTCTTAGCTACTTTTTTTGCCAGATCTACCAAGTATATTTTTTCATTATTGTTAATATTAATTTCCTTATCGTTTGAACTTATAATTTCTGATAATTTTGAAATTAAATAATCTATTTTGATATAATTAATTATACTCCCTTTATGTGGAACTAAGGATATGAATGGGATTATATTAACATATTTAGACAATTTGTAGATGTCCCCCTCAGATTTATCTGAGATTACTAGAGGTATACGAATAATCTTAACATTATTAAATTTATAAATTTTATTTTCTGCTGCTAATTTTGTATAAGTGTATTTATCATAATATTTTTCTAAAAAAACATTCAAGCTACTCATATAAAAAAATGTAAAGTTTTTATATTTTTTTTCTAAGATACTATAAAGAATTGTTAGAGAGTCTACATTTATAAAATGATAATTTTTAGAAATTGATTTTTTATTAAATGCAAGATGAATATAAATATCTATTTCACAATTTGGTAATTGTTTTTTAATACCATCAATAAAATTTTTTGACCCTAGCTTATAATTTAATTTATAAACATCATGTTCTTTCGAAAATTTATCATAAAAATAACTTCCAATAAATCCGTTACTACCTGAAATTAATATTTTTTTTTTCAAAAAAAAATTTGTCTTACAAATTTTTGTAACCAACTTAATCTTAAGTAATAGTTATTATAAAATTTATCAAGAGTTAACCTTGCAGTTTTATTATCATATGAAGGATGATCAAAAACTAAATTGTATTGATTAAATTTTTCAAAGCTATCCACATTAATTCTATCAGAAAATTCTCTATAAACTGGTGTACCGGGGTAAGGTGTAAAAATACTACACTGTGAGAGGTAAGTATTTAATTCTTTTGCGTAATTAATAGTAACATTAGCTTTTTTGACATTATCACCTATCATTCCAATTATATACATGGCTACAACTTTGATTCTCATCTTTTCTAATTTTCTTATTCTTTCTTTTTGAAGATCAAGGGTAATACTTTTTCTTTTTGAAGAATTAAGAACTTCCTCATCAGCTGACTCAATTCCTACTTTTACCATATTCATTCCACTTTTTTTTAAAAGGGGAATTATTTCATCATCAAGATTATTTAAGTGTGTTTCAACAACAAACTTTAAATCTAATTTTTTTTCAATAATTAAATTACATAACTCAATAGTGTGTTTTCTATTGATTGAAAAAACAGGGTCTCTAAAAACAAAATTTTTAACATTAAAATTCGTATTCCAATATTCAATCTCATCTACAATATTTTTTGGACTCCTGGCTCTAAGTTTTTTTCCTTGAGATAGTGGATAAACACAATAATGGCTACATGAATAAGGACACCCTCTTGTAGCCAATATAGGAATCATAATTTTTGTTGTTAATAAACCATAGGTAAGCATATTTTTTTTTAAAAAATAATCCCATGCTGGCAAAGGGAGATTATCCACATCAGAGTCTAAATTATTGCTAACTAATAACTCAGGGTTTTCAAAATTTATATTATCGATATTATTTTCTTTAAAATAAAACTCAGACTCATTAAAAATTACTGTACAACCATTTTCAATATATTTTTTTGGATTATTAGCAGCGAATGGCCCAATAGCTAAAATTTTAGAGCTAAATTTTCTTACATTTTTGATAGACTCTATTTCTAATTCATAAGATATTATAGATGAAATAAAAATGTAAACTTCAAATCCTTGTATCAAACCATTACTATATTCTACATCGTGCCCAACTTCTTTTAGAACTGACATAGTATATGCTGTAGTAGTAGTTGGCCAAAACAAATTTTTTTTACTAAGTCTTTTAAAAACTTTGCATAAGATTGAATTACCAAAATCATTACCGGTACCATAGGAGCCATTTGTATCTTTAATCAATCTGAAATCTCTATCGGGATAAAGATCTACTAAGAGTATTTTCATTTTATTGGTATATTATTACTTCTATAATTTTTAAATCTATAACTTTTTTTCCTGAGTTCTCAAAGTTAATTGTAGCTTTACTTCCTATACAAGATTGCACTTGCCCTATGCCCCAAGTAGGTTGACTAGGACATCGAACCATGGCGCCTGGAATTAAATCGCTAAATATAATGTTATTTTCCATAATTATTCTTGTGAAGTAGATACAAATATTTACTATCTATATTAGAATCATATGGATAAAAAAGATA
>MDTG01015326.1_pt1 | contig 39757 bp, 41 predicted proteins | sample 811421 | NCBI WGS metagenome assembly MDTG01 (sample SAMN05326645, study PRJNA326480) | marine metagenome | isolation source: seawater | place: Pacific Ocean: South East | collected 2011 | reverse complement strand
GCTTCTATATAAATTCTAAGAATAAAATTTATATAATTTTGAAGTGTGTACGACAAATTTTGGTAACCTTAACCGTCCACACTTCTCTTCTTAAATTTTACTATTTTAATAACTAATTAAGCTAAAAAGCCTAATAAATTTCATAAATTTATTGTATTTAACAATAATTTTATGAGAAAGTTCGTTGCTTATAGGCTAAAATAATAGGAAATCAAGCATTTATGATTAAAAAAAACCTAAAAATAATGTGGTTTTATTGAGTTTTTTTTGATTTTCTCATGACGCTAAACTAATAATTGTCTTTAATATATTTTCTTATGTTGAGAAAAATTACAAAAATAATGAAAAAAAATAATGAAATCACAACATTAAGTTTATTCATTATAGCCACTATAATTTTCTTAACTTTATTTAATTATAAAAAGAAAATTGATGAACAAAACTTTAATGACTTGATTAATAACCTTTATTTTAAAAAAACCCTTAGTCATATTTTTAACAATTTAGAGCCAAAATATAAGAGAGTTAATCATAAAATTCAGTCAGGTGAAACTTTTGATAAAATATTAAAGCTTTACAATATTGAAGAAAAAGAAATTAGTAAAATAAAAAAAAATTTATCTAAAAAAATAGATTTGAATAAACTTAATACAAAACAAATAATAAGTTTTAGCTTAGATCAGTCCAACAATCAAATTAAGGAATTTATATTTCAAACTTCAAATACTGAAAAAATTTATTTAAAAAAAGATTTAAACAACTTATTCAATCAAGAAACTGTAGTTTTAAAACTAGACAAAAAAATTATTTACGAAGAAAACTTAATACTTCAAAGTTTATATAAGTCAGCTACAGAAAAAAATATTCCAGCAAATATCATTATTGAATTTGCTAGAATTTATGGATTTCAAGTTGATTTTCAAAGAGATATAAGAACTAAAGACAAATTTCAAATTTTATATGAGGTATTTATTGATGAAAATCAAAAAGTAATCGAAACTGGAGAAATTAAATTTGCAAATTTAAAACTAAGTGGTCAAGATAATTCATTATATTATTTTGATAAGCAAGGTAGTGAAGGACATTATGACAAAAATGGTAAAAGTGTTCTAAAAGCTTTGATGAAAACTCCAATTAATGGTGCAAGACTTTCTTCACCATTTGGAATTAGAAAGCATCCTATTGATGGCTTTAATAAAATGCATAGGGGAACTGATTTTGCTGCTCCAGAGGGAACTCCTATAATGGCCTCAGGAAATGGAATTATTCAAAAAGTTGGATGGTGTGGTGGAGGTGGAAATTGTATAAAAATAAAACACAACTCTACATACCAAACAGTTTATGCACATATGTCAAAATTTGCGCGAGGAATGAAAAAAGGTGTAAGAGTTAAACAAGGTCAAACTATCGGTTATGTTGGTTCAACTGGAAAATCAACTGGTCCGCACCTGCATTACGAAGTGATCGTAAATGGAAAAAGAGTAAATTCACAAAAATTGAAACTTCCATCTGGAAAAATTTTGAAAGGTGAAGATAGAAAATTATTTGAAACAGATAAAATTAAAATAGAAGTAATTAAATCAGAAAAAATTTTGAATTTAAATTAATTAACTTCAGGTTGATTTTTTAAGTTGATGCACTTTCAGTTAAGACATCTTTTTCATCACCATCTGTATCATTTGTATTTTTAATTGAACTTGGCTGATTATTATTAGAAGATACATCTTTAATCTCTTTATTATCTGTAAATTTTTCTTTTCTATTCATTTCTTGCTCATTTAAAACCCTTGTAAAATGATCTGCATGTTGAAAATAATTCTCTGATAAAATTTTGTCGCCGTTAGAGGCTGCTTCTCTGGCTAAATCATTATATTTTTCAATTAACTTTGACGCATTATGATTATTTCTACCTGGTATCTTTCTTTTAAAATTTTCATTGCTTGCAAAATTAGATCCATATTTAGCTCTTTCACCGTTAGTCTTAAAATTCCTGTCGTTTCTCCTAAAATTGTTTCTTCTCACGTTATTATTTCTAAATGTTACCATAAATCTATTTATTTATATTTTTGTGCTTACAATACATCTATCTTTGTTTGAAAGATCTTTTAAAACACTATTTATATAAAATCCTTTTTCTTTTAATAAATTAATTGTTTTATTTTTTTGATTTATTCCTATCTCTAAAATAAATTTACCATTTTTTTTAATCAGTTCAGATGACTTTTTAACAACTTTTCTGATTTCTGATAAACCATCTAATCCACCATTTAGAGCTTTAGTAGGCTCAAATTTTGCCACATCTCTTTCCAAATATTTTATTTTATGTAAATTAATATATGGAGGATTAGAAACAATTAAATCATATTTGCCCAAAACAAATTTGTCAACATCTGATTTGTAAAATTTTACTCTATTACTTACGTTAAGCTTATTAGCATTAATTTTGCTTATATTTAAGCAATTTTTATTTATATCAATTCCTACTCCACGAAAATTTTTTTTTTCTTTTAATATTGATAAAAGGATACATCCAGAGCCAACTCCAACGTCTAGAACATTAACCTTATTTTTATTCTTAGTGTATTTTAAAACTTCCTCTATTAAAATTTCAGTGTCTGGCCTTGGTATTAAAGTATCTTTTGTAACATAAAACTCATACTTCCAAAAATATTTGGTATTAGTTAAATATGCAATAGGTTTTCTGTTTGAACGTTCTTGGATTAACTTTTTAAACTTATTTAAATTATCTAATTTTAAATTTTTTTCATTGTTAAGAATAATATATTTTCTATCTTTACCAATAGCTTTCATCATTAAAATCTCTGAGTCTAGATTGGCTGTAGAAATATGCTTATCTCTTAAAACCTTTGTTCCTTTTATAATTGCAGATTGAATATTCATTTATCCAAGCTACTTAAACTTTCCTCTTGTGCTTGCAATGTCAATGACTCGATCATTTCATCAAACGCTTCGCCCTCTAAGAATTCTTCTAATTTGTGGAGTGTTAGATTAATCCTGTGGTCTGTCACGCGTCCCTGTGGAAAGTTGTATGTTCTTATTCTTTCTGATCTATCTCCAGTTCCTATTTTTGTTTTTCTATCTTTAGACCTTTCTTGGTCAATTCTAGATCTCTCTAATTCATACAGTCTTGCTCTTAAAATCTTCATGCCCTTAGCTTTATTTTTGTGCTGTGACTTTTCATCTTGTTGAGAAACAGACAAGCCAGTTGGTATATGAGTAATCCTCACTGCACTATCAGTTGTGTTAACTGATTGTCCTCCTGGACCGCCTGCTCTAAAAACATCTATTCTTAAATCAGACTCATTTATCTTAAGATCGACCTCTTCTGCTTCTGGCAATACCGCCACAGTAGCTGCTGAAGTGTGCACTCGCCCCTGAGTTTCGGTATCGGGTACTCTTTGTACTCTATGAACACCACTTTCATATTTTAAAGTTGAATAAATATTGTTACCTTTGATTGATGCAATCACTTCTTTCAAGCCTCCAGCATCACTTCTTGAAATAGATATTAACTCAAGATTCCATTTCTTTTTATTACTAACTTTTTCATACATTTTAAAGAGATCAGACGCGAAAAGACTTGCTTCCAATCCTCCAGTGCCAGCTCTAATTTCTATGATAGCATTTTTTTTATCCGCCTCATCTTTTGGCAGTAAAAATAATTTCAATTTTTTTTCATTAATTTCATATTGAGAATGTAATTGTGCCAATTCTAATTCAGCCATTTTATTCAGTTCTTCATCTGCAGATGAGTCGTTCAAAATTTTCTCTAATTCCTTCCTCTCATTTTCATAGGAGATATAATTTTTTGCAATATCTATTACTTCGTTAAGATCCGAATATTCCTTTGATTTCTCAGCAAAATTCTTTTTGTCTACATCACCAGTAGATAGATCTTTTTCTAATTTTGAGTGTTTTAATATAAGTTCCTCAATTGTTTTGAATGGAATCATCTTATTTTTCTAATTCTGACGCTCTTCTTTCTACTTCGAAAACAACTTTATCTATTAAATCTTTTGTGAGAACTTTTTGATTTTGAATTCCAGATAAATAAAGCATATTATTACCTTTCCCACCACCAGTAATTCCTACATCTGTCAGTTTTGCTTCTCCTGGGCCGTTAACGACACATCCGATAATCGAAAGTGTAATTGGTGTCTTAATATGAGACAACTTATTCTCTAAAATTTTAACAGTATCAATAACTTGAAAAGCTTGTCTTGCACATGATGGGCAGGATATTATTTTTACACCTCTGTTTCTTAAATTTAAAGATTTCAGTATCTCATTACCTACTTTAACTTCTTGTGTTGGGTCATCAGACAGAGAAATTCTTATTGTATCTCCAATTCCGTCCATTAAAAGTGATCCTATACCAATTGATGATTTAATACTTCCTGATGTATAACTACCAGCTTCAGTAATTCCAAGATGTAAAGGATAATCACAAATTTTTGATAATTGTCTATAAGATGCAATTGATAAGAATACATCAGATGATTTTACACTTATCTTAAAATTAAAAAAATTTTGATCTTCTAATATTTTAATATTTCTTAAAGCACTTTCTACCAAGGCCTCTGGACAAGGTTCTTTAAATTTTTCTAAAATATCTTTTTCAAGAGAGCCTGCATTGACACCAATTCTAATGGAGCAATCATTATTTCTAGCTGCACTAAGAACTTCATGAATCTTATATTTGTCTCCAATGTTACCCGGATTTATTCTTAAACATTTTGCACCATTTTCAGCAGCCTCAATTGCTCTTTTATAATGAAAATGAATATCGGCAACTACTGGTATAGATACATGTTTTGATATTTCTTTCATTGCATAAGTAGACTCCTTATCTGGACAAGAAACCCTAACAATGTCCGCCCCTTCTTCAGCTATATCGTTAATTTGTTTAATCGTTGCTTTAACATCAGTCGTTAATGTATTAGTCATAGACTGAATAGATATTGGATTATCACCTCCAATTTTAACGTCACCAACATTAATTACTTTTGTTTTTCTTCTTTTTATATCTCTAAATGGTCTAATACTCATGTAATTAATCTAACTTAAATTCTTTATGTAAAGCTTCAATAGCTTTTTTTACATTTACAGATGAAATTAAAACAGAAATTTTAATTTCAGATGTAGAAATCACTAAAATATTTATCTTTTTAGATGCAAGAGCTTGAAACATTCTATAAGTTATACCTGGTGTAGTGATCATACCTACTCCAATTATAGAAATTTTTGAAACATTTTTATCAAATGATAATTTTTTGTAGGTAATATTTTTATTGTGTTTTATTAATTTCTCAGTCTTTTTTAGATCTTCAGATTTAATAGTGAATGTAAGGTCAGTATCTCTCCCGTTTTGAGATATGTTTTGAACTACCATATCAACATTTATTAGATTTTTAGACAAAGGTTTAAATATTAAGGCTGCAACGCCCGGTCTATCTTTTACACCTACAATTGTAATTTTGGCATCATTTCTCGTTGATGAAATTCCAGTAATAATTCGATTACTAAAAATTTTTTTTTTGGCTCCTGTTATTAAAGTTCCAGGCTTTGAGACAAATGAAGATTTAACTTTTATTGCTATATTATTTAATTTTGCATCTTGTACTGAAGTTGGTTGCATAACCTTTGATCCTAAAGATGCCATTTCTAACATTTCATCATAATAAATCTTATTTATTTTTTTTGCTTTATTATATTGTCTAGGATCAGTGGTATAGACTCCATCCACATCTGTATAAATAATACATTGATCAGCTTTAAGAAATTTCGCTATCATAATAGCTGTAGCATCTGATCCACTTCTTCCTATTGTGGTTAATCTGAATTTATTATTTATTCCTTGGAATCCTGTAATAACTGGTATACCGCCCTTTTTTATATAGCTGTTTAATTCTTTTATAGTTACTGAAATTATTCTTGAGGCAGAATAAGGACCTTCAGTCTGTATTGGTAACTGCCAAGACATCCAAGACCTTGATTGATATCCTATGTGATTTAATCTCCCAGCAATTAATGCACAAGATGCTTGTTCGCCTGTTGATAACAGCGTGTCATACTCTGCTTTATCAAAATTATTACTTATTAATTTAGATTTTTTAATAAGTTCATTAGTCACACCACTCATTGCCGAGGAAATCACAACTACTTTTTTCTTTTTCTTTTTGTAGGAATCAATAATTTTACAAATTTTTTTTATTCTATCAATGTTCCCGACTGAAGTGCCACCAAATTTTAAGACTACGGTTTTCATTAAATCTATTTAATAATTTTAATTTAATTATTATTTGATAAAATACATCTAAATTGTTATGTCAACTAATTATCTTAAATGAGTAGTATAAATAAAAAAGAAATTGAGAAATTTTCAAAAATGGCAGATGAATGGTGGGATCCAAACGGAAAATTTAAACCTCTCCATAAGTTTAACCCTATTCGTATAAAATATATAAAAGAGAATATAATTAATGATTTTAATTTAAAGAATAATAAAAAACCTCTCCAAAAAATTGAAATTCTTGACATTGGTTGTGGTGGGGGATTATTGTCGGAGCCTATGTGTAGAATGGGCGCAAACGTGACCGGTATAGATGCATCTATTACCAATATACAAATTGCTAAACTTCATGCAAAAAAAAATAAACTCAATATAAAATATATTTCTCTTCCACCAGAAAGTCTTCCGGTTAAAAAAAAATTTGATGTTATACTAAATATGGAAATAGTTGAGCATGTAGAAGATATTAATTTTTTTTTTAAAGTCTTGTACAAAACTTTTAAAAAAAAATGGTTTAATGTTTGTCGCCACTTTAAATAAAACTTTAAAATCATATCTATTTGCAATAATAGGGGCTGAATATATTTTGAGATGGCTTCCAATAGGCACTCATGAATGGGAAAGATTTGTTAGTCCTTCAGAGTTAAAGTCTATTCTAAAAAAAAATGATCTTAGTTTAATCAAATTAGATGGTGTAAAATTTAATATTTTGAAGGATGAGTGGAGTATTTCAAAAGATAACTCTGTAAATTATATAACAAAATTTAAAAAAGATTAATTATCTTTTTCTTTTAACCACGGAAATGAGTGGGTTTCTATACCCTCTTCTTTTAATTCTTGAATATCTTTTTTTGATGCTTTCCCATAGATACCCTTGATATTCTCTTTTTTATCATAGTGTATAGATCTAGCCTCATAAGCAAAATTTTCTCCTACATATTTAAAATTATCTTTAATAAATTTTTGATATCCTTTCACAGTCTTTTTAATCATTTCTAATTTAATTAAATCTGAATTATTCTTTTTCTTATTTTTACTATGAATCAACTTAGGAGCCATCAAACTTTTTTCAACTCTTTGCGAATTACATATATGACAGGTTAAAAGTTTCTTATTTTTTAATTTCTCGTATTCTTTAGATGATGCAAACCAACTGTCAAATGTTTCATTACAGTCACCACAAGCTAATTTATATTTAATCATAAATCTTAAATAATAATTTAAAAAAAAAATTCAATATCTATTAACTTCTATAGTCTGAATTAATTCTTACGTATTCATTTGTAAAATCCATTGTATATACTGTAAAATCCTTGGACCCTGTAAAAATATCAACGTATATTTCCAAATTTTCGTTTTTCATATAATTTGCAACGTCAACTTCTTGATAATTTTCATGAAGCTTACCATTTTGTACAATTATAAATTTTCCAAATTTAATGGTTAATTTTTTAAGATTAATATTTGGTCCAGCTTTTCCAATCGCCATAATAATTCTTCCCCAATTTGGATCCTCACCTGCAATTGCAGTTTTCACAAGTGGTGAATTTGCTATTGAAAAACCAATTTTTTTTGCATCTTGAGTAGTTTTGCAATTTTTAACTAATACTGTAACGAATTTAGTTGCACCTTCGCCATCAGATACAACTCTTTTTGCTAAATTTAGCAAAACGTTGTTTAATGCTTTATCAAAACTTTGAATTTTATTTTCATTAATATTTTTTACTGAAGGATGTTTTACTAATCCTGTTGAAAAAATAGAAACCATATCGTTAGTACTCATATCGCTATCACAAGAAATTGAATTAAAAGTTGTTTCTATATTTTTTTTAAGTAATTTTTTTAAGATTTCATTAGATAAATTTGCATCAGTAAATATATAGGCTAAAGTAGTTGCCATATTCGGATGGATCATCCCAGATCCTTTTGCTACTCCATATATTTTTATATTTTCATTTCCTATTTTACACTCCTCCATAGCTAATTTTGGTTTTTTATCAGTAGTCATCATAGCAAGAGCAGCCTTCATCCAAATAAATTTGTTTTGAGTATATTTAATATTTTTTGTTAAATTTGGAATTTGCTCTATAATTTCATCACAAGGAAACTTTTCACCAATTGTTCCAGTACAACCAAATATAATATCCTTTGGATTAATCTTTTTTGGATATTCCTCATCATTTTTTTGTATTTCAGTTAATTGTTTTGCGATAAGATCAGCTAATGTCTGTAAGCTCTGATAACCTTGTTTTCCGGTAAAAGTGTTTGCATTTCTTGAATTTACAAGGAGAGAAATAACTTTTTTACTTTTTTGGTTAAGATTCCATTTTATATTTTCAGATATTATTTTAGATTGTGTGTAAACAGAGGCATAATTAGCTCCATCTCTAAAATAGAACATAGCAATATCATCTCTTTTATCTTTATATAAATTTGCACTTGCCACTGAAATGGACATTCCCTCCAAATGATCTAGGTCTTGAAAATCAATCATTCTGGTCTTTTTTGATTTAGATGTTAAAAAATTAGTTAAATTGATGCCCATATGTTTAATTTATTTAATTAATACTTATATTAAGCATTATAATTAAAGATTAAATCAAATAAATGTTAAATCCATTAAAATTAATTTCACGATTAATAAAATCTAGCAACCAAAAAGAGCTTGATAGAATTCAAAAAATTGTAAGTAAGATAAACGATTTAGAAAGTAATATAAAAAAATTAGACGATGAAGATTTTCCAAAAAAAACAACAGAATTTAGAGAAAAATTAAAAAAAGGTACAACTTTGAATGAAATTTTACCGGAGGCTTTTGCGGTAGCGAGAGAGGCATCTTTTAGAACTCGAAAAGAAAGGCATTATGATGTTCAATTGATTGGCGGAATTGTACTGCATGAAGGTAAAATTGCTGAAATGAGAACTGGAGAAGGTAAAACATTAACTATTGTTCTTGCAGCATATTTGAATGCTTTAAATAACAAGGGTGTTCATATTGTTACAGTAAATGACTATCTGGCCAAAAGAGACTCGTTAGAAATGGGACAAATCTATAATTTTTTAGGAATAACATCAGGTTATATTAATAATGATCAAAGCGATGAGCAAAGAAAAATGAATTACGGGTGTGATATAACTTATGCAACAAATAGTGAGCTAGGTTTTGATTATTTAAGAGATAACATGAAGTATTCTAAGGAGGAAATAGTCCAAAGAAAACATCATTTTTCTATTGTAGATGAAATAGATTCTTGTTTGATAGATGAGGCAAGAACTCCTCTCGTTATATCAGGTGCTGCAGAGGACAAAACAGATCAATACAAGGCGATAGATGAATTAGTAAAATTATTAAATAATACTGATTACGAAGTAGATGAAAAAGATAAGAATATCCTTTTAACTAATAATGGAATTAACAATGTAGAAAAAATTTTTTCAAACGCCGGAATTCTGAAAAATAATAATTTTTATGACCCTGAAAATTTACATCTAGTTCATCATGTAAATCAAGCGTTAAAAGCTCATCATTTATTTGAAAATGGACGAGACTATATAATTCAAGATGGAAATTTAAAAATTATAGATGAGCTAACAGGAAGAATTTTAGAGGGAAGGAGATTTGGTGATGGTTTACACCAGGCTTTGGAAGCAAAAGAAAAATTAGAGATCCAACTTGAAAATCAGACTTTAGCATCTATTACCTACCAAAATTATTTTAAACTTTATGATAAAATATCAGGTTGTACAGGTACAGCTGTCACGGAGTCTCAAGAATTTTATGAAATATATAAATTGCCTGTAATTGTAATACCTACAAACAAAAAGATGATAAGAAATGATCATAATGATTAAATTTTTAGAACTGAAAAAGAAAAAAATATTGCAATTGTTGAAAAAGTTTTTGAATGCCACTCTAAAGGTCAGCCTCTTTTAATTTTTACCTCAAGTATAAATAAATCAGAAGTATATTCTGAACTTTTCAAAAAAAGAAAAATTAATCATGTTGTGTTAAATGCAAAAAATCATGAAAATGAGGCAGAAATTATTGCTAATGCAGGAAGAAAAGGATCAGTGATAATAACTACAAGTATTTCAGGAAGAGGTGTTGATATTCAATTGGGTGGAAAAAAAGATTTGGTGACTAACCATCAATTAAAAAATGATAAAGAAGAAATTAAATCTCTTGGCGGTCTATTTGTTATAGGAACTGAAAGAATGGAGTCACGAAGAGTAGATAATCAAGCTAGAGGTCGTGCTGGTCGTCAGGGGGATGAAGGGAATTCTATTTTCTATGTTAGTTTAGAAGACGACTTGATGCGAATATTTGGATCAGAATCTATGACAAATATGCTGGAAAAATTAGGTCTTAAAGATGGCGAAAGCATAGATCATCCATGGATAAATAAAGCATTAGAGAGAGCTCAACAAAAAGTTGAAGCAAGAAATTTTGACATTAGAAAAACTTTAATAAAATTTGACAATGTTTTAAATGACCAAAGACATGTAATTTTTATGCAAAGAAAAAAAGCAATGGATAATGATAAAATATTTGAATATTCTGATACTTTTATAAATGAAATTATTAAAGATCTAATCAATTTAAAGATTAAAAGCATATCTAATCCGAATAATAAAGAGTTTGAAAATCGAGTAAAATTAATAATTGGGAATAGTTTAAATAAAGATGAAGTTACTAATCTATTAGAGTCAAAAGATGAATTATTTAAAAATCAAATATTACAAAAGTTTAATAGTTCTAGAAGTCAAAGAATTGAACAGCTAAATGAATTAAATGCAAAGGAATTGGAAAAGAGGATTTTTCTACAAACTATTGATTTAAATTGGAAATCACATATTCAATATTTAGAGCAACTTAGACAAGTAATTGGCTTAAGATCATATGGTCAAAGAGATCCACTAATTGAATATAAAAAAGAAGCATTTGAGTTATTCAATAATCTTTTAGATAAATTAAAACTTGATTTCATTAATATTCTTTTAAATTTGAAAGTAATTAATCAAACAAAGCAAAATAATGATAATCAAAAATCTATTAAAATTGATCCTTCTATCAAAGGAAAAAAAATGAGTAGGAATGAACCATGTTTTTGTGGTTCAGGAAAAAAATACAAGCGTTGTTGTGGCGCTCTATAAAAATTATTAAAAAATTGATATATAAATTGCAATTAAGATTAAAAATATAGTTGAGGTTGATATAATAATTTTTTTTGACTTAATCATTTTACTTATTTTGCTAGATTTTGAATTTAAGCTGCTTAAATTATTTCTTTCACTTGCAAAACCTCGCTCTCTCCCAATTTTTAAAAACTTTTCTTTTCTTTCGTTAATTATATCATCAGGTGATTTTTGAATAAAATTTTCTAAATTATTAATTAAAGATTTTTTTATATTTTTAAGAATTAAATCTCTATCTCTATGAGCGCCACCTATAGGTTCAGGAATTATTTCATCTACAATTTTTAACTTTAAAAGATCTTTTGCTGATAGTTTCATTGCTTTTGCAGCATCTAACATTTTTTTAGGATCACGCCATAATATGGTCGCGCAACCTTCTGGTGATATTACTGAATAAATTGCGTTTTCCAACATAATTACTTTATTGGATGAAGCCAAGGCTATAGCTCCCCCTGATCCACCTTCACCAATTATGATAGCTAATGTTGGAACTTTTAATTCCATACAGCATTCTATTGACTTTGCAATTGCCTCGGCTTGACCTCTTTCCTCAGCACCAACACCAGGATATGCGCCAGGGGTGTCAATGAATGAGATTATAGGAATATTAAATTTATCTGCTAATTTCATTAGTCTAATAGTCTTTCTATAGCCTTCTGGTCTCATCATCCCAAAATTTCTATCTATTCTAGATTTAAGATCTTCGCCTTTTTCTTGTCCAATAACTAAAACAGATTTTTGATTGAATTTAGCAAAGCCTGTTAAAACGGATTTGTCCTCTCCATAATATCTGTCTCCAGATAAAGGAATAAAATCGGTAAATAAATTATCTATAAAAAATTTAGCTTTAGGTCTGTCTTCATGTCTTGCTACCAGCGTTGTCTGCCATGGATCAAGGTTAGAATAGATATTTTTTAACTTTTCATCTACCTCTAGCTGAGTGTTAGAAATTTTTTGAGTATCTACCTCTGATAATCCATCATCATTATAAGGATCTTTTAATTTTTCTATTTCGGTCTCAAGATTTTCAATGTCTTTTTCGAAATTAAGATAATTTTTCATATAAATTTCTTTATAAACTAAAATTAGATAATAAAATGATATATTAAAAATTAATGAAAAAAAAAGAAAAATTTACAAAAATCTGTGATTTATCAGTATCAAATGTTCTCTTAAACTTTGTTAATGATGAATTATTACCTGGTTTAAACGTATCAAAAAATAGATTCTGGAAAAGTTTAAGTGAAACTTTACATGAATTATCTCCCATAAATAAAAAAATTTTGGATACAAGAGAAAAAATTCAAAAATCCATAGATTCTTATCATTTGGAGAGAAAAGGGAAAAAATTTAATTTTAATGAGTATAAAAATTATTTAAGAAAAATAGATTATCTTAAAAAGGAAGGTCCAAATTTCAAGATTAAAACTAAAAATGTCGATAAAGAAATTTCAAGTATATGTGGACCGCAATTAGTATGCCCAGTTTCAAATGCAAGATTTTTATTAAATGCAGCTAATGCAAGATGGGTAAGTTTATACGACAGTTTATATGGCTCAAATATAATACCCGAGACAAAAGGAGCACTCAAAGGTAAAACATACAATCCTATTAGGGGCAAAAGAGTTATCGAATATGCTAGGAACCTTTTAGATAAGTATGTTCCACTGCAAAATGATACTTGGAAAAAATTAAATGAAGTACCAAATATTAAAAATGGTAAATTAAGTATTGAATTAAAAAACAAAAAACAATTAATTGGATTTAAAAAAGATAAACATAACAAATTATCATCTCTTTTATTTAAAAATAATAATCTTCATATTGATATACTTTTTGATCATAATGAACAATTAGAAATAAATAATCCTGAAGGTAATCAAGATCCTCTTAAAATACATGATGTGATTTTGGAGTCAGCTATATCTACAATATGTGATCATGAAGATAGTGTTGCAGCAGTTGATGCAGAGGATAAGGTTGTTGGATATAGAAATTGGTTACTCTTGATGAAAGGAACATTAACCTCAAGATTTTCTAAAAAGGGTAAAGTCATTTTAAGAACTTTAAATTCTGATAGAGAATATCGATCATTAAGAAATAGAAAAATTAAACTACATGGAAGATCTTTATTGTTGAATAGGAATGTTGGACATCTAATGACAAATCATGCAATTCTTTTAAAAGATGGATCAGAATGTCCAGAAGGAATTTTGGATGCATTTATAACATCAGCTGCATGTCTTCATGATTTTAAAAGAAAAGGTAATTCAAGAACTAATAAGATTTATATTGTTAAACCAAAAATGCATGGACCTGAAGAATGTGAGTTTACAAATTTAATTTTCAAAAAAGTAGAAAAGGCATTAAATTTGAAACAAAATCAAATACTTTGTGGAATAATGGATGAGGAGAGAAGAACATCTATAAATCTTAAAGAATGCATAAGAGTTTTAAAAAATAGAGTATTTTTTATCAACACTGGTTTTTTAGATAGAACTGGTGACGAAATTCATACCTCGATGGAAACTGGTCCTATGATTCTTAAGGGTGATATGAAATCTACAAATTGGATAAAAGCTTACGAAGATAATAATATAGATGTGGGATTATTATGTGGTTTTTCTGGAAAAGCACAAATTGGTAAGGGAATGTGGGCTATGCCAGATCTGTTAAAAGAAATGATGTCTCAAAAAATTTTGCATCCTTTATCTGGAGCTAACTGCGCTTGGGTACCGTCACCTACCGCCGCATCACTACATGCTCTGCATTATCATGATGTTGATGTTTTTTCTCTTCATAAAAAAATTAAAAAAAGAAAAAAAACTTATTTAAATCACCTATTAACTATTCCAGTTAAATATAATCCTAAATGGTCAAAAGAAATTATTGAGAAAGAGATAAAAAATAATTGTCAAGGAATTTTGGGCTATGTAGTAAGATGGATTGATCAATCTGTTGGATGTTCAAAAGTTCCTGATATTAACGGAGTTGGGCTTATGGAGGATAGAGCAACCTGTAGAATTAGCAGCCAATTTTTAGCAAATTGGTTGCACCATGGCATCTGTAGTAAAAAACAGGTTTTAGAGATTATGAAAAAAATGGCAAAAATTGTTGATTATCAGAATCTTAAAGATAAAAGCATGAAAGATCAGGATCCTTACCAACCTATGGCTCCTTACTTTGAGAAATCAGTTGCTTTTAAGGCAGCATGTGATTTAGTATTTCACGGTAAATATCAACCATCCGGATATACAGAGCCATTACTTCATTTTAATAGACTTATTAAAAAATCAGTTTCGATCTGAATTTAAACTTCCTCTATTTTTGAATGCAGAAAATAACGTACCATCATCTAAGCTTTCTATCTCCCCTCCAACAGGTAATCCTTGAGCTAATTTTGTTATTTTAACTTTAGAATTTTTTAAACTATCTTGGATATAATAAGCTGTAGTTTGTCCTTCAACAGTTGCACTTGTTGCAAGAATTACTTCCTCAATATTTTCTCTATTTACTCTTTCTATTAATGAATTTATTAAAAGATCCTCTTTACGAGAACCAACTGATGAAATAGTTCCCCCTAAAATATGAAAATAACCTTGATAAATATTGGAATTTTCAATCGACCATTGATCTGCAATGTCCTCTACAACACAAATTTTTGAATAATTTTTTGCATTTTCACAATTAATACATCCATTCAAATTCGATTTTAAGGATCCACAAGAATTACATCTTGTAACATTTTTGTAAACTTGAGCCAAAATATTAGCCAAGGGTTTTACTAACTCGTCGCGGTTATTAATCAATTTTAAAACAATTCTTTTTGCAGACTTGGGGCCCAAACCTGGAAGTTTTGATATCAATTTAATTAAATCTTCTATTTCCTGTATATTATGCATTAATTACAAAGGCCATTTAAAACCAGGTATTCCAAAACTGCCAGTAGCTTTTGAAATTTCTTCAGTAGTTTTTATTTTTAGTTTAGATTTAGCACTATTATGAGCTGCAACAATTAAATCTTCAATTATCGTTTTTTCCTCTTTAATAATTTCATCTGATAATTCAATTTTTTGCATTTCACCTTGTCCATCAAGTATAATTTTTACAGAATTAGATCCAGAAACTCCTTCGGCTCTAATCTCTTTAATTTTCTCTTGGCTCTCTTTCATTTTTGCCTCTAGCTCTTTAGCTTTGTCTAATATTTTTGTAAAATCATTCATTTAATCCTCTTCTTTATTTAACTTTACATCCAAAAGTTCAGCATCTGGAAATCTTTTTAAAATTTTTTTATAAATCTCGGTGTCCTTAATTTCATTTAATAATATATTATGATCATTTTTTTGTCTCTCTTTTATAGACATTTGCCCATCTAATTTGCTAAACGAAATAATCCATCTTTCATCAGTCCATTCAAAAAGTTTTAGGGATAATTCTTTAACAAAATCCTTATCCAAATTATCATTGAAAGATATCTCAATTCTATTTCTCTCGAATTTCACAAGATTTACATTTTTTTCTAACTCATATTTTAATTTAATTTCTTTTTTCTGAGAACAAATTCTAATCAGTTCTTCAAATGAATTAATTATATTTTTATCTTTTGCCTCAACCTCAGTTTTAATATCTGGGGAACTTTTTTCTTCTTGAGCAATATTTCGCATTTGATCAATAATTTGAGTACTATTCTGAGTTTGTATATTATTGGGATTAATGGGTTTGTTTAAAGTTTTTTTGTCAAAATTATTATCTATATTATCTTTTAGTTTGATAGAACTTAAATGCATTAGTCTAACCAAAAACATTTCAATAGATAAATGTTGATTCGAAACTATATCTAATTCCTCAAGATAAGAAATCGCAAATTGCCAAAATAAAATTAAAATAGTAGCATCTATTTGATTAGAAATTTCTTTAATTCTATCAAACTCTTGATCATTTAATGAAAAGTTTGTGCTTTCCAATGTCAATGAATTAATATTTTTTAAATAGTATAACAGCTCTAAAAAATCATTAATGAAAACCTTCGGCTCAATACCTTGATCATAAATTTTTTTATAAGTGTCAATCACTTTTTTCTCTTCACCTTTGAGAATTAATTCAAATAAATTAATAAGTAATGATTTATCAAAATATCCAAATATTTTTTGAGCTGAATTTAAATCTAGCTCTTGATTTTTTTCTAAACTTATTAAAGCCCTATCTAATAATGAAAGCGCATCTCTAACAGATCCTTCTGAAATTTTTACGATTAATCTCATTGAGTCATCAGAGATTTTTCCATTTTCTTTATCTTTAATCATTTTTAAAAAATTAAATAATTCGGTTGATTTTATTCTGGTTAGATCAAATCGTTGACACCTTGAAACTACTGTAATTGGAATTTTTTTAATTTCAGTAGTCGCGAAAATAAATTTTAAGTATTCTGGTGGTTCTTCTAATGTTTTTAATAGTGCATTAAAAGCTTGCTTACTTAACATATGCACTTCATCGATAATAAATATTTTAAATTTTGCTGATGATGGCCCATATCTTGAAAATTCAATTAAATCTCTAACGTCATCAACTCCTGTCTTACTTGCAGCATCTATTTCAAGCACATCAATATGACTAGAATTAGTAATATCTTTACAGTTATCACAAAAGTTTTCTTTACATAAATTTTCTGCCCCATTTGAACAATTTAATGCTTTTGCCACAATCCTAGCTGTTGTGGTTTTCCCAATCCCCCTTATTCCGGTAAATAAATAAGCATTAGGCACTCTATCAGCCTTAATAGAATTTATAATGGTTTCTACCATGACTTCTTGACCAATAAGATCATCAAAAGTTTGTGGCCTATATTTTAAAGCTAGTACTTTAGAGTTATTATTCATATCTATCAGGAGACTAGAACCTGAATAACTGTCTTTACGACTGCTTCCGTTAAGATCTGGTCGGTTTCAAGCAGCATCCACCTCTAGCCTCCAAAACTATTATAACAGCTAAATTTTCTTATCTACAAGAAAAGATTATTTTTTTTTTATTCTTAATTTATCTGCCTCAAAAACACCTAAGACGTGAAAATCTTCACAATGTAGTCCTAATTCTTTTAATGATTTCTGCACTTTAGGATCTTCAATATGGCCATCTAAGTCACATAAAAAAAAGTAAGAATCGAAAGTATTTTTTTCAGGATAACTCTGTAACTTAGTCAAATTTACACCATTAATAGCAAAACCCCCTAGTGATTGATAAAGAGCGGCCGGTTTACTTTTAAGTTTAAATAAAAATGAGGTTATATATTTTTTATTACCAAATTTTGGTTGCAAAATATTTTTTCCCATTACTAAAAATCTAGTAAGATTTCCTTTTTCGTTTTCAATATTTTTTTTTATTATCTTTAATCCATAAATATCAGCACATAACGAGGATGCTATCGCAGCTTGCTTTAAATCTTTTTGTTTTGAGATCATTTCAGCCGATCCTGCTGTATCAGCTCTAATGTGTTCTATCATATTGTTATCTTTTATAAATTTTGAACATTGAGACAAACCTTGGGCATGGGAAAAAACTTCTTTTATATCACTAAGTTTTGCTTTTGGCTGTCCTAGTAAATTGTGCTCGATTTTTTGAAAATGCTCTAAGTAAATGTTTAGTCTATGTCTAAAAATTAAATATTCAATTCCAATATTGCCTGTAATTCTATTAGACTCAGGTATAATTATTTTGCTACTAGGCTCTAAAGTTGCTTTATTAAAACATTCATCAAAAGTCTTACAAGGCAATATTTTTGCGTCTGGAAAAACTGACAATGCTGCTAAATGCGAATAAGCTCCAAAAGTACCTTGAAAATAAATTTTATTCATTTGTTTTTATATTCCATTTTTTTTTTTTAAGGCTAGATAATCTTCCTCAGTATCAACTCCTATAGAAGAAGATTTTGCATTAGCAACATTAATTGTAATTTTGTTATCTAAAGCTCTTAATTGTTCAAGTCTATTTTTAATTTCATTTTCTGATTGATTAAGTTTAACAAATTCTTCTAATGTTTCAGTTGAATAACAATATACTCCAATATGATGATAAATATTTTCAGTTTTTAAGGAATTTCTCAAAAAATTCTTTGCTTCTGGAAATTGATTTTCATTAATTTTTTGTTTTGTTATAACTTTTACAATATTTTTATTTTTTAAATCTTCATCTTTTTGAATATTAGACGCTAAGGTGCCTATTTTAGATTGACTTTTAATCATTTTTTGATTGAGATTTATTATATCTTCAATGTGAACTTCAGGCTCATCACCTTGTAAATTCATTATAAAATCCAGATCTTTAGTTTCTAACTTTTTAAATGCTTCGTATATTCTATCTGTTCCAGTTTTATGTCTTTTACTTGTTAAAATAGCTCTTCCTCCATTACTAATAATGTCATCAACTATTTCCTGATCTTCAGCTGCAACTACCACATCTCCAATGTTCGCTTTCATCGCTTGTTTGTAAACATGAGAGATAATTGATAAACCGTTGATCTTTAATAATGGTTTTCCTGGTAATCTTGTAGCTGACAACCTTGAGGGTATAATAGTCAATGTTTTCATTATTATTCGATTTTATTATAACCATTAAACAGCAATAGAGGTAAATTTATACATTTAATTTGGTAATTTTTTTAATTTATCGTGATATATGTTCAAAAATAATATTAAAAAAAATGGATTCTTTCGAATTAAATAAAATTATAGCTGCAGTATTAATGGTTGCTCTGATGGTTATTGGAATTAGCAAACTATCAGATGTAATTTTTCATGTAGAAAAACCAGAAAAACCAGGTTATCTAGTTGACATAGGTCAATCGTCAACTGTATCTGTATCACAAGAAATTTCTGTTGATGAAAAAATTGATATAGCAGCTTTAATGGCGTTGGGAGACGTAGAATTAGGAAAAAAAATTTTTAAGAAATGTGCAGCGTGTCATTCAATCAATAAAGGTGGAAAAAATAATATAGGGCCCGCTTTATACAATGTTGTTGGAAGAAAAGTTGGAGGTGTTGCAGACTACAAGTATTCAAAAGCTTTAGCTAACTATGAAAAAAATTGGACGTTCGAAGAATTAAACGGCTTTTTGATAAAACCAACTAAATGGATTAAAGGAACAAAAATGGCTTATGCTGGACTTAGAAAAGAGAAAGATAGAGCTTCAGTGATAAAATATTTGAATCAAAGTGCCGACAATCCAAAAGAGTTACCTTAGCTTTCCGAAACAATACAATAGTATACTTTTTTGAACGTGAACTCTATTAAGAGCTTGCTGCCACACATGAGATTTTTTTCCTAGAAATATTTCATTAGTTACTTCTGAACCTCTTGGTAGACAATGCAAAAATATACAATCTTTTTTTGCATAATTCATCAATTTGTTATCAATCTTAAATTTTTTAAATTGTTTAATCTTTTTTTTTTTATCTACTTTATCATTTAAAGATATTACCTTATCTGAAAAAATTACATCCGCACCTTCTGCAGCTTCTATTGCATTGTGAAATATGTAAATTTTTTTATTATTTTTTTGAACCCAATCAATAATTTCTTTACTTGATTGAAAATTTTTGGGACAACCAATTTTTAATCTAAATGAAAATTTTACAGAGGCAGCAATTAAACTATCTAAAACATTATTAGAGTCCCCTATCCAACAAATATTCAAATGAGAAATTTTTTTTTTCTTTATCTCCTCAACGGTGAACACATCAGATAAAACTTGTGTTGGATGTGACGATGGGCTCAAACCATTTATTACAGGAATTGATAAATGATTTTTAAATTTTTCTACTTTTTTATCACTATCAGTTCTTAGCATAAAACCATCACCATAAGTTGAAAGGATTTTAGCAGTATCTTCTATGCTTTCCCCACCTTGTCCAAGATGCAGTTCATTAGACCTAAGTGTCAATGTTCCTCCTCCAAGCTGCTTTATTGCTAAATAAAAGCTTAATCTTGTTCTTAAACTCGATTTTTCAAACATTTGAATAAGCAATTTCCCTCTTAGTGGAGCTCCCTTGTCGATCTCTAATGTACTCAATTTTTTTCTCAAAAATTTTCTCTTTTTTGCATCTAAAATTATTTTTCTAAGATCTTTTGCAGGAATATCTTTTAAATTTATAAAATGTTTCATTTTATTTTATTTCTGAACAAACTTTTGTTATTATTCTTATAGCTTCATCAATTTCAACTTTTTTAACATTTAAAGGTGGTAAAATTCTAACGACATTTTCTGCTGCTCTTATAGTCAATAATTTATTATCTGTGAGTTTTTTTATAAATTTAGTTTGATCGGTATGAAGCTTTATTCCAATCAATAAACCTTTTCCTCTTATCTCTTTAATCACTTTGGGATAATCTTTTTTGATATTATTTAGACTCGATATCAAATATTTAGAGATGTTTTGCACCTTTTTTAAAAATCTTTTATCTGAAATAATATCCATAACTGAATTTCCAACTGCCATTGCTAATGGATTGCCCCCAAAAGTTGATCCATGTGTTCCTGGTATCATTCCTGAGGCCACTTTCTTATTCATTAATACTGCTCCAATTGGAAATCCTCCACCTATTCCCTTAGCTATAGGAACAATATCTGGTTTTACTTTTGATTTTTCAAAAGCAAAAAAGTCTCCTGATCTACCAATTCCGCTCTGAACCTCATCTAGTATTAATAATATATTTTTTTTATTACAATATTTTCTTAAATCTTTTAAACACCAATCAGGTACTACCTTTATACCTCCCTCACCCATGATAGTTTCAATCATAATAGCTGCAGTATTTTTATTTAATTTTTTTTTTAAAGATTCGTGATTTCCAAATTCAAAATGATCAAAACCATCCACTTTTGGACCAAAACCCTCTGTCATTTTTTTTGATCCACTTGCATGTATTGCGGCTATTGTTCTTCCATGAAAAGAATTTTTAACACATAAAATTCTATTCTTATCTGGTTGACCAATTGAATAAAAATACCTTCTTGCCACTTTTATTGCTGCTTCTGTAGCCTCTGCCCCACTATTCTGAAACATAACATAATCAGCAAAAGTTTTTTTTACTAATTTTTTAGCAAGTTTTTCTCCTTCGGGTATTTTAAATGCATTAGAAACATGCCAAAGTTTTTTAGATTGTGTAATAATTGTTTTAACTAATTTAGGATGCGCATGGCCCAAAGAATTTACAGCTATTCCTTGCACAAAATCTAAATACTTCTCTCCCGTGGTTGAATATAAATAACTTCCTACTCCATATTTAAATGAAATATTTCGACGATTGTAATTTTTAGTTAAATAACTCATTTTTTTAAAATTTTATAAATTTACGTAAATACATACAAGTTACGATTGAATATATATATAAACGAATTATTAATATTTTGTTGATAACTCTTAAATTTTACTTGTTTAAAAAGATTGTAACTCATTATATTGTAATAATATAAATAAATAACACAATATGTTGATATGAGCTGGAATGATGAAAAAGTAGCAAAATTAAAAGAACTTTGGGGAAAAGGAAGCACCGCAAGTCAAATTGCTGAGATTATTGGTGGTATCAGTAGAAATGCCGTAATAGGAAAAGCTCATAGACTAAATTTATCTGCAAAAATTAAAACTAGAAACACCTCAAAAAATTTTGATTTATTAAATAGTGATAAAAAAATTGACAGTCCAGTAAAGGGTAGAAAAAGTAAATTTAAATCTTTAATTATTGAAAAAGACTTTGAGCCAGAAAATCCAAAACAACTTGAAGAATTAGATGAGAATTCTTGTAAGTGGCCTATAGGTCACCCAAATGAAAAATCATTTTATTTTTGTGGAAGATCATCACTTAAAGATTTTTCTTATTGTAAATTACACCTTCTTTATGCATACCAACCAAAAGGTAAGAAAGAGGATGCGTCAGAAAAAGAGGATGAATCCGAATTTATTCAAAAGAAAACTAGGTCAGCTTAAATTTAATTAATTTTTTTTATAACGCTATCATCTTTGTATTTGTCAGTTGAAAATTGACCCCCTGTTCTCCACATATAACAATATTTTCCTACTTCCTCGTCAAAAATTTTCATACTTGGAACTTCAATTTCATTATTAGTTTTATATTTTCCAGATTTAACATTATCGTATTTTAGAAGCTTTAATTGATCAAATGTAAGTAGTGGATTTGGAAGTAACTCAAAAAATTTTGCTGAAAATTTAGCTAGCAAGTATGGCATAGGTATTAAAATTCTTTTTTTATCAATTAATCTCAGCAGCCTTTTTAATATTTCTTTAAAGGAAATGACTTCAGGTCCTACACATTCGATTATATTCGATTGTATTTTCTTTGAAATTACTTGATAAATTATATTCGTTAAATCTGAGCAATGTATTGGAGTAAATTTTGTTTCTCCATTATAGTAAAGAGGAAATATCGGTAATCTATTAAGTAATGTCATAAAATTCGTAGTAAAATTATCATCTACTGAATAAACAATGGAAGGTCTTAGAATAGTTGCTAAAGGAAAGTTTTTTAAGATGTTTTTTTCACCTTCTAGCTTACTTATAGCATAATTACTGTCAGTTGCTTCATTTATTCCTAGTGCCGATATATGTATTAAATGTTCTAAATTATATTCTTTACATAGTTTTGCTAATAAAGTTGGAAAAACCACATGAATATTTTTAAAGGTATTTCCTCTTTTTTTTTCAAATAAAATACCTATAAGATTTATACATATATCATTTTTTTTTAATAAATTTCTAATCTTATCCTCCTCAAAAATACTAGACTCAATAATCTCAATGTAACCTACGTTTGCCTGAGTTTTTATGACATAACTTTTTTGGTGAATATTTCTGGTTACTACAGTGACCCTATAGTTATTTTTTGTAAGTTTTCGTATCAAGTTTCGACCTATTTGGCCACTACCGCCAAAAATTAGACAATTTTTTGGTTTCATATATATATATTTAAAAATGAGTATTAATATTAAACTTCACAAAAATGATTTACCAGATGATTTAGAGTTAGGCAATGTAATAGCAGTAGATGGAGAGTTTATGGGTCTTAATGTTAGTCGCGATCCACTCTGCTTAATTCAAGTGTCATCAGGTAATTCAGATGCACATATCGTTCAGTTTGATAGAAAAAATTACAACGCTCCTAATTTAATCAAATTGCTGAATGATAGCAACATAACTAAGATATTTCATTATGGAAGGGCTGATTTAGCACATATTAAATATTATCTTAAAGTAGATACTAATAATATATTAGATACTAAAATCGCATCAAAGTTAGCAAGATCATATTCTGATCAACACTCTTTAAAAGTCTTAATTAAAGAATTTACTAACATAGACGTAAGTAAACAGTTTCAAAGTTCCGACTTTGGGGGAGAATTGTCTCCTTCTCAAATAAAATATTGTGCTAATGATGTAATTTATTTACATAAAATCCACAGTGAACTTAGCAAAATCTTAGAAAGAGAAAATAGAGTGAATCTTTATAAAGATTGTTTAAAATTTTTAAAAACTAGAGTTGAACTAGATTTAGCACATTTTAAGGAAGATATCTGGTCACATTAATGAATAAAAAAAAATTTACCTCCGTTGCCAAAGATGTAATCAATCTTGAAATAGAAGCTTTACAAAAACTCAAAAGAAATATTAATAGCTCATTTAATAAAGCTGTTATTCAAATTGCTAAGTGTCAATCAAAGATAATTTTGTGTGGAGTTGGAAAGAGTGGACTTATTGCCTCAAAAATTGCAGCTACCTTATCATCGGTAGGTTCACCGTCTTTTAGTCTATCTGCAAGCGACTCTTCACATGGAGACCTAGGTAGCATTACAAAAAAAGATATCTTAATTATAATAAGCAATTCAGGTCAAACAGATGAGCTAAAAAATATAATCCAATTTGCTAATAGAAATAAAATATTACTCATTGGTATTGTTTCAAAAAAAGATTCTATCTTATATAGGGCATCAGATATTAAACTTCTAATCCCACAAGTCAAAGAATCTGGGGACATAGTCCCAACATCTAGTACCACTGTACAGCTTGCACTAGGAGATGCGCTTGCAATAGCATCAATGAAATATAAAAAATTTGACAAGACTGACTTTAAAAAAATTCATCCTGCTGGCAATCTTGCAAACCAGCTTAAAACCGTTGAGGATGTAATGCTTACTGGGAGCAAAATACCATTTGTAAATGAAAATTTAAAAATGAAAAAAGCTTTAAAAGTACTTAGTGATAAAAAATTAGGTGTTTTAATAATACAAAATAAAAATAAAAGAACCGTAGGTATTATTACTGATGGTCAAGTAAGAAGATTTAATCAGAAAAGTTCAAGCTTACATCTTATGAATGTAAAAGCTATAATGACAAAAAATCCAGTTAGTGTTGATAAAAATATCTTAGCTGCAAAAGCTCTTTCTATAATGAATAGTAAAAAAATTACTTCCTTGTGCGTACATGATAAAAAAAATAAATTAAAAACAGTAGGAATTGTTCATATTCATAATATCTTACATTTTAATATTTCATAAATGGCTAAAAAAATAACTAAAATTTTTTTTTTTTTTTTTTTTTAATTACAATATTTTTTTTATATCTCAAAAATATAAAAAAGGATGAAGATAAGATTGAAATAATTACTCAAAATGATGAGCTAACTTACAATTCAAATATTTTAAAAGATGTCAATTATATTTCAAAAGATGCTGATGGTAATGAGTATTTTATAGAAGCTTTAAAAGGTGAGATAGATTTTTCTAACAATAATATTATCTTTTTAACAAATGTATCAGCACTAATTAAACTAAATGATTCAAAAAATATCAAGATTACCTCTAAATTTGGCAAATATAATACAATTAATAATGACACCATTTTTTCAAAGAATGTAATAGTAGATTATTTAGAAAATAAAATTTCTAGTGAATACCTTGATTTTTCAATAAAAAGAAATTCTATGATTATCTCTAGAAATGTAGTTTATACAAATTTTAAAAATATTTTAAAAGCAGATGTTATTGAAGTTAATATTAAAACGAAAGATACTAAAATTTATATGTATGAGAATGATAAAAAAGTTAAAATAAATAGTAAAAAATAATATGGCTATAATAAAAAAATTTAGAATAAAATCATTCAAAAAAAAAAATTCATTAATTGAATTTAAAAATGTTTCTCTTTCATATGGAAATAGATTAATTTTAGATAATATTAATTTCAACATTAGTGAGGGGCAAATATTTGGTATACTCGGTCCAAATGGTGTTGGAAAATCTACAATATTTAATCTTATAACGGGAATCATAAATCCAAAAAATGGAAAAATTAAAATTGGGGAAGAAGACGTAACAGATTTACCAATTTATTTAAGAACAAAAAAATTTAAAGTTGGATACATGCCTCAATATGGGGGATATTTTAATGATTTAACTCTACACGATAATTTACGAGCGATCAGTGAAATTGTGATAGACAATAAACCATACAGAACTGAAAGAATAAATTATTTACTATCTAAGTTTGAGCTTGATCACTTAAAAGATATTAAAGCTAAATTTTTATCAGGTGGTCAAAAAAAAAAGTTAGTAATTGCATTATCACTTTTAAGTGAACCGAAAGTCCTTCTTTTGGATGAATGTTTTGCAGCACTAGATGTATTAACTATAAAGATGCTTCAAGAAATAATTGTGAACTTACAACAAGAAAATCAAATAACAATTTGTATTTGTGATCATCAAGCTAGAGATCTTCTTGCATGTGTTGATGTTGCAATGATATTAAATAACGGTAAGATAGTTGCTCAAGACACTCCATCTAATCTGGTTAAGAATATAAATGCTAAAAATGCATATTTTGGTGAGAGCTTTAAATTTAATTAACCATTAATGCCAAACTTAAAAATTTTTAACAACAGAATAAAAAGATTTAAGAAAACAATAACTGTAAGCGGTGACAAAAGTATTAGTATTAGATGGGTTATTTTTTCTTCAATTGCAAACGGGATTTCAGAGGCAAGAAATTTATTAATGTCAGACGATGTTATGGCAGCAATTGATGTAATTAGGAAATTGGGTATAAAAGTTAAATTTAATAACAATTCATGTAAAATTTATGGAAAAGGTATAGATGGATACAAATATAAAAAAAATCTTGTTATAAATGCAAGGAATTCTGGCACACTTGGTAGACTAATTCTTGGTCTATTAATAAACTCTACTGTTCCCATAAAATTGATTGGAGATAAAAGTTTATCAAAAAGAGATTTTGAGAGAATTTCAAGTCCTTTAAGTAAATTTGGTGCAAATTTTAAATTAAAGAATAAAAAAAATTTACCTTTAATAATTTACGGATCTTCTAATTTGAGACCTATTAAATATTTTGAAAGAAAAGGATCGGCCCAGTGCAAAAGCGCTGTGATGTTTGGTGCGTTACGTACAAAAGGCACAACAGTTATCAAGGCAAAAAAATCAAGAAATCATACTGAACTTTTGTGTAAATATCTTAATCTACCTTTGTCTATAAAAAGTAATAGGTCTTACGACTTGATAAAGATTAAAAAAATAGAAAATATAAAATGTTTTAATTATAAAATCCCCTCAGATATCAGTTCGAGTGCGTTCTTTATTGTTTTAACTGCACTTAGTAAAGATTCTGAACTTACAATAAAAAATGTAAATATAAACCCTTCCAGAATAGGCATAATCAAAATTTTAAGAAAAATGGGTGTAAAAATTTTATTCAAAAATAAAAGGATTTATAAAGGTGAACAAAACGCTGATATTAAAGTGAAAAGTCCTAAAAAATTAAAACCTATTAATTGTCCATCAAGATTAACTAGTGAAGCTATTGATGAGTTTTTGGTTATTTTCTTAGTTGCTGCAAAAGCAGAAGGAACTTCTTACTTTAAAAATTTAGCTGAACTAAATCAAAAAGAAAGCCCTAGGTTGATTTGGGCAGAAAAAATCTTAAACAAAATGGGCATAAAAACCATTACAACAAAAAATTCAATTAAAATATTTGGTAATCCTAATTTAGAAATAAAAAATAAAATTGAAATAAAAAATTATTTAAAAGATCATAGAGTTTTCATGACAAGCGTAATTGCATCATTATCTTTTGGGGGCAAATGGTATATTCATGATAAGGACTCTATCAAAACATCGTTTCCTAATTTTTTAAATATAATTAAAGAAATAAGTAAATGAAAAAAAAAAATTATTTTTTTAAAGTTGCTATCGACTCTCCTGCCGCAGCTGGAGCTGGAACACTAGCTAAGTCAATATCAAAACATTATAACCTGTATTATCTTGACACTGGAAAAATTTATAGAATGATTGCTTATTTAAAGATTAAATTTCCAAAAAAATTTAATCAAAGTTTTTTAAGAAGAAAAATTAATTCAATTAGAATTAAAAATCTTTCAAATAAAAATTTATTATCAGACGAAGTAGGAACTAAAGCGTCTATAATATCTAAAGATAAAAATATAAGAAAATTAGTTCATTCATTTCAGGTAAATTGTGCATATAATCCTCCAAAAAATTATAATGGATCTTGTTTGGATGGAAGAGACATTACGTACAAGATTGTCCCTGATGCTGATTTTAAATTTTTTATAACTGCAAACCTAGAAACTAGGGCTCTACGGAGATATAAAGAGCTAAAAAAGTTGGGTAAAAAAATTTCATATCAAAATGTGCTTAAAAGTATTAAAATACGGGACAAAAGTGACTTAAATAGAAAAATCTCACCACTAAAGAAAACAAAAGATTCAGTATTGCTAAATACTACGAAACTTAATAAAAGATCCTGTTTTTTAAAAATAAAAAAAATTATAGACAGAAAATTAAAAACCTAATGGAAATTTATAAAGATTTATCAAATCCAGCATCTAAAGAATTTGAGAAATTACTAAATAGTCAACTTTCAAAGATACAAATAGAAGAAGGCAAGATTATAGAGGGCAAAATAAACAAAATTACTGAAAAGTTTGTATTTTTATTTGTTGAGGGTTTAAAGAGTGAGCCAGTTTTAGACATTAACGAATTAAAAAGTATGGGCTTAAGTGATAAATTGAAAGAAGGTGAAACAATTTCAGTTTTATTGGAAAAAATTGAGGACAAGAATGGTGAGGTCTTAGTATCGGCAAGTAAAGCTCAAAAAATAAAAGGTTGGGATAAACTAGTAGAGGCTTACGAAAATAACGAACCCATAATGGGTAAAATTACATCAAAATGCAAGGGTGGCTGCATAGTGGAACATATAGATACCGGTTCGTTAATGTTTTTACCAGGTTCACAAATCAGTGATAAACCTCTTAAAGATATTGGACATTTGATTAATGAACCTCAAAAATTTGCTTTGATAAAGTTAGATAAGATAAGAGGTAATGCGTGTGTATCTAGACGTGAAATTATTTCTTCTTTTAAAAAAGAGGATAAAGCTAAAATAATCGAAAAATATAAAGTTGGGGATATTATTAAAGGTGCTGAAGTTAAAGGTTATAGTTCTTTTGGATGCTTTTTTAATGTTAATGGTGAATTAGATGTATTAGTTCATTTACAAGAGATCTCTTATTCAAGAGTAAACCATCCAGATGAGATATTTAATATTGGGGAAAAACATGATCTAAAAGTAATAAGTGTTGATAAAGAAAAATTGCAAGTTGGATGCTCTATAAAACAACTTTCACAAGACCCATTCGAACATATAGAAAACTATGAATTAAATAAAATTTATAAAGTTAAAGTTGTAAAACTAATGGATTTTGGTGCATTCTGTGAATTAGAACCGGGTCTTACAACTCTTCTTCATTCAAGTGAGCTTAGCTGGAATAAAAAAAATATATCTGCAAAAAAAATGTTTAAAGTTGGAGATGAAATCGATTGTATCATTACAGAAATAGATAAAGATAAACGTAGAGTAGCCATAAGTCATAAGTTAACTCAAGAAAACCCTTATAAAACCTTTGAAAAAAATTATTCTGTTGGAGATCTTGTTGATAGTGAGGTTGTAAATAAAAATGAATATTCTCTTTTTGTAAAAATTGAGGATCTTGATATTGATATGTTTTTACACTGCAACGACTTAACTTATTTAAATAATGGTGAGGAAGAACTTACAAAATATAAAAAAGGTGACAAAATTCACGTAAAAATTCTTGAAATTAAAGCCAGTGAACAGAAAATCAGAGTTGGATTAAAACAGACTAAAGCTGATCCATTTGACTGGTTTAGAGACAAAAAGAAAAATCAAATTATAACTGTTAAAGTAATTTCTACAGACAATAAAGGCTTAATTGTTAGACCTGATGGTTGTGAAATGGATTTTCAAATTAAAAAGTCAGCTATTGCAATTAATGCTTCAGATGCACGTCCTGGAAGGTGGACAGGTGGAGAAAAGTTAGATTGTGCAATATCTGATTTAGATTTTGATAAAAGGAAAGTAACATTAAGTATTAAACTTCTTGAGGAAATTGAAAAAAAAGAGGCTTTAGATAAATATGGATCTGAAGGGTCAGGTAAAAATCTTCCTTTTTCATCACTATCAGAAGATTTAAAAAAAAAAAGAAAAAGATAAAGAAAAAGAATAATAAAGACTTAAATTGGCTATTGTAAAATCTAATCTTTTAAAACAACTATCAAATAATTATCCTAATTTTTTAAAAAAAGACCTTGAAAAATTTACAGATATAATTTTAATAGAAATAAAAAAGTCATTACGAAGAGGCGATAGAGTAGAATTAAGAGGATTTGGAGTGTTTTCTACTAAAATTCAAAAAGCAAGAATTTCTAGAAATCCAAAAACTGGGGAAAAAGTAAATACACCACAAAAAAAAACAATTCACTTTAAGATGGCAAAAGATTTGTTTAAAAAATTGAATGATGATACATAAAAATATATTTGTAGCTTGTGATACATCTAATCTAACTTTATTAAAAAAAATATTAAATCAAACCAGAACAGATAAGTTAAAAATAATACCTAAATTTGGATTACAATTTTTTTATTCTAAAAATGGAAGAAGATTTTTAGAAAAATTTAATAATGAATTTTGGTTAGATTTGAAAATAAATGATATTCCCCAAACAGCATTATCGGCAATTGATAGTTTGAAAGATTTGTCAAAATGTAGGTATATAACTGTTCATGCAAATGGTGGTTTTGAAATGCTTAAAGCTGTCAAAAAAAAAGCCAAGAGCATAAATAAGAATTTAAAAATATTATGTGTAACAATTTTAACCAGTCTTAATAATAAATCATTAAAAGAAATAGGTCATACCAAATCTGTAGAAAAATTAGTATTAAAACAAGCTAGTCTTATTCAAAAGTCAGGGTGTGATGGTATAGTTTGTTCGGCAAAAGAAGCAAAGATAGTTAGAAAAAAATTTAAAAATTTTTTTATTGTTACTCCCGGAATAAGATTACCTGGTGATAAAGTGAATGACCAATCAAGAGTGATGACGCCTAATGATGCTTTTAAGAACAAAGTTTCAGGTATTGTAATGGGAAGATCATTAATTGAGGGAAATATTAAAAATAATATTCAAAAATTAATTGACCATTTAGATAAATGATAAAAGGGTCAAAAATCTGTGGTGTCTCAGATCTTGATACACTTAATTTTATAATCAATCATCAATATCCACCTCAGTTTATTGGTTTTATTTGTAATTATAAAAAAAGTACAAGATACGTCGAAATTGAAAAACTTAAAAAACTATTATCATTAAATAAAAAGAAATCAAATTTTGTAGCGGTATTGGTTAAGCCAGATAAAGAGATTCTAGAAAAAATTAAATACTTACCTTTTGATTATTACCAAATTTATGATTGCTCACCTGAGGAAATTAAAAAGATAAAAAAAATATATAATAAAAAAATTATTACTGCTTTTGCTATAAAAGATGAAAATGATGTTCAAAAATATCATTTATACTCTGACGTAACCGATATTTATTTATTTGACAGCAAAGGTTATGAGATAAGTATGGCGTTTGATCATGAGCTTATAAGTAAAGTAAAGATTAACAAACCATTAATGATTGCAGGTAATATTCAAGTAAATGATGATCTTGAAAATTACAAAAAAATAGCAGATATTATAGACATATCTGGAGGTTTAGAAACTTCTGGAATAAAAGATAAATCCAAAATAAATATATTCTTAAATAAAGTAAAACGAGCACAAAATGAAACTTAAAAAAGGAATTCCATTAATTGACCAACACGATAAAAATGGATTTTGGGGTAAAAAATTTGGTGGAAGCTTTATTCCAGAGACTTTAAAAAAACCTGTGGAAGATTTAACAAATGAATTTAAAAAACTTAGAAATGATAAAAAATTTTTAAAAAAAAAAGACTTTTATTTCAAAAACTACATTGGAACCCCTACTTCGTTCGTAAAGCTAAACAATTTAACCAATTATTTAGGTGGTGCTCAAATTTGGGCAAAGGTTGTATCTGAAGCAAATGGTGGGGCGCATAAAATATACAATGCGACCGTACATGCGCTTATTTGTAAATCTATGGGCAAAAAATATATTATTGGTGATACAGGGGCTGGTTATGCAGGAAAAATGCTTAGTATGGCCGCTAAAAAATTTGGACTTAAGTGTAAGATATTTATGGGTGCAAAAGACATTAAAAGACAAAAACCTAATTGTGATGCTATAAGAAAAAATGGAGCTGAGATAGTTCCAGTTTATTCTGGAAGTCAAACGCTAGTAGATGCTGTCAGTGAATGCATGAGATATTGGGTATCTAATTGTGATAATACTCATATGTGTGTTGGAAGCACTGTCGGTCCAAACATATTTGTAAAAATTTGTGGCTGGAGTACTTCGCAGATCTCCAGAGAATTAATAATGCAATTAAAATCTGAGTTTAAAAAAATTCCAAGCAAAATTAAACTAATAAATTGTGTTGGTGGAGGAAGCTCTGCTTACGGTTTTTGGAATGAATTTATTGATTATGATAAAAAACAAGTTGAATTAATTGGTGTAGAAGCTGGTGGACCTAAAAAGTCTAAACTTCATGCGGCACCCTTAAGTCGAAACGCTAGAATTGGTATTTTACATGGAGCAGCGTCTTATCTTTGTCAAAATAACGAAGGTCAAATTAATGATACCGAATCTATTAGTGCCGGACTAGATTATCCAGGTGTCAGTCCTATCCATTGTTTTTTAAAAGATACAAAAAGAGCGAGGTACACTTATGCAACAGATGAAGATGCTCTTAAAGCACATATAATGGTTACAAAGTATGAAAATATAAATCCAAGCTTAGAGCCTAGTCATGCTTTTTCAGAAGCCATCAGAATTGCACCCAAGTTAAGCAAGGATACAATCATTATTGTTAACTCATGTGGTGATGCAAAAAAAGATAGAGATATTTTAAGAGAGAGATTGGGTAAAAACTAATGGCTTCATTATTAAATCAAATATTTGAGAACGCTAAAAGTGAAAATAGACCCGCCCTACTTACTTATACAGTTGCAGGGGATAGCACTAAAAAAAAGTCACTAGAAATATTAAAATCAATATCTAATTATGCAGATATCTGTGAACTTGGATTTCCTCATAATACTCCAATAGCTGATGGTGGACAAATTCAAACCAGTGCATACCGTGCAATTAAAAATGGGATTAAAATCAATGATGTGTTTTCAATAGTAAAAGATTTTAAAAAATCAAAAAAAAATAAACCAATTATTTTAATGGGTTATTACAATGTGATTTTTCAATACAATGAAAATAAATTTTTAAACAAATGCAAAAGTGTAAAAGTTGATGGTTTAATTGTTGTTGACTTACCTTATCCGGAAAATAAAAAATTCGCATCTAAATGTAAAAAAAGAAGAATTAACTTTATCCAATTAGTTTCTCCAACTACATCTTCAAAAAGATTAAAAAAAATTATCAAAGATTCTCATGATATGATTTATTACATAAGTATGCTTTCGACTACTGGAGGAAAGTTAAAGGTTTCTCCCAAAAAAATACTAGAAAGATACAGTAAAATTAAGACTCAAAATAAATCTAAAAATGTTGTCATCGGATTCGGAATTACTGAAAAAACAATAAAATTTCTCAAAAAAGCTGATGGATTGGTAGTTGGAAGTGCGATTTGCAAAGGAATTTCAAACTCTATTAAAAAAAGACAAAATCCTGTCATAAATGTTACTAATATCGTGAGGAGATTAAAAAATAAAATTAAATGAACTGGATAACAAAAATAATTAAAGCAGGTGAAAAAATTAAAACTGCTTTTCATAAAAGAGCTTCGAAAGAAGATATAGCTAAAAGTGACTGGACATCCTGTTGTAAGGGACCAATTTTAAAAAAAGATTTAGAACAAAATCTTTGGGTTTGTCCTGATTGTAATAAACATCATAGAATTAAGCCCAAACAAAGATTTGATATTTTGTTTGGAAAAAATAACTATGAAATATTTAAAACTCCTATTCCAAAAGATGATCCCTTAAATTGGACTGATTCCAAAACTTATAAAGATAGATTAAAAGATGCTAGAAAAATAACTGGAATGGAATGTGGAATGATGGTTGCTTGTGGAACTATTAATAATATTAAAATTACTGCTGTAGCATCAGATTTTGATTTTTTAGGTGCATCTATGGCAGCTGCAGAAGGAGAAGCCTTTTTGTATGGTGTTCAGTATGCAATAGAAAATCAGACTCCTTTCTTATGTGTAAGTGCTGGAGGTGGAATGAGAATGATGGAAAGTTTAATTTCATTATCTCAAATGACTAGAACAACTCTTGCAATAAACGAGCTTAAAAAAAATGGATTACCTTATTTAGTATGTATCACTGATCCAACGGCAGGTGGTATTACTGCTTCTTATGCAATGTTGGGAGATATTAGTATTGCAGAACCTGGTGCATTAATAGCTTTCGCTGGTGCTAGGGTTATTCAAGGCACTGTTAAGGAAGAGCTGCCTGAAGGGTTTCAGAAAAGCGAATATGTTGAAAAAACAGGTTTTGTTGATCTAATTGTAAATCGTAAAGATCTTGCATCCAAAATAGGAACTTTATTATCAATATTGTTAAAGCAAAATTCTGCTATAAGTTCTGAACAAAATGAAACTTCAGAAAATAGTCAGTCGATTACAAAAGCTGCATCCTAAAGAAATAGATCTTAGTTTAGATCGTATTCAAAATCTTTGTAAAAAATTAGGAAATCCTCAGGATAATATTAAAGCAATTTCAATTGTTGGCACAAATGGAAAGTATTCTACAATTCAAGCAATGTTTGCTATTTTAAAAGAAACGAATATTAAATGTAACATCTATACAAGCCCTCATATCAAAAGCATCAATGAAAGATTTGTTTTTAATAATGAAGAAATTAAAAATCAAGACTTGGTGAGTTTGTTTAAAGAAGTTGAAAGTGCTAACAATAATGAACCAATTACATTTTTTGAGATACTAACAGCAGCTTATTTTTTAAAAGCTTCTAGATATCCAGAAAATATAAATCTGATAGAAACTGGTTTATTTCATAGATTTGACGCCACTAATATACTTAAAAATAATCTAGCTAGTGTTGTAACCTCTATCGGTCTTGATCATTTAGATTGGCTGCCTGAAAATGAAAAAAATATTGAAAAAATTATTTATGAAAAAACCTCAAAACTCTTAAATTCAAATATAATAGTAGCAAGACAAAGTTCTAAAAAAATTACAGATAGTATTAAAAAGACGATCTTAAATAATAATGCAAATAAAATTTTTTATAATGATAATTATAGTTTTTCAATTAAAGAAAATGGTTTTTTCTATTACGAAGACCAATTTGGTGGAATAAAATTACCAATGCCAAATGTCAAAGGACAATTTCAATTAGAAAATGTTTCTACGGCTATTGCAACATTAAAAACTTTAAAAGATTTTAATATTAAAGATGAAAATGTACGAAAAGGAATTACAAAAATATCAAGTATTGCAAGATTACAAGAAATAAAATCTGGTAAACTTAAAGATCTTGTAAAAGATCATCAACTTTTTATCGATGGCTCACACAATCCTTTAGGAGCAAAAGTTTTGAATGAATACCTAGAAAGTTTAAATTGTAATAAACACATTATTTTAGGAATGATGGCTAATAAAGATCATTATGAATACATAAGTTATTTTGAGAATGTCAAAACCTTAACTACTATTGACATCCCTAATCAACCTAACTCGATTAAAGGAAAAGATCTTAAAAATAAGCTAAAAAACTTTACAAAAATTAACTATAAAGAAAGTGTAGAAGAAGCTATAAAGTCAATTCCAGTCAAAGAAAACGATATTATACTAATCACTGGATCTCTTTATCTTGCTGGAGAAGTCTTGAATTTAAATTAAATATTTTTATCTAAAAATTCTTTCATCTGACTTTCAGGAACTCCACCAACTTTTCTATCTACTTCGACACCTTTTTTGTAAATTATAACTGTCGGCACACCTCTGATACCAGCTGCACTTCCTGTATTAATTCCCCCATCTTCAATATCTGCGTAATAAAAATTAGCTTTATCTTTATAGTTGTCTGAAAGCTTGGTCATTACTGGAACTAAGGCTTTACAGGGTCCACACCAAGCAGCTGAAAACTGGATAACTGAAATATCCTCATTTTTTATTTTACTATCAAAATCCTCATCTTTAAAATCGTTAAGCATAAACTTGATATAATTGATTTAATAAATTATTCAATGGGCAAAAAAAAATTTTTTAGATCTATTCGACTAAGCATCTGAATATTTTTGTTCCAAATTCATGACATAATCATTGATTCCATCTAAAAATTTAAGCTTTTCATCGACTGTTTTAAAAGAGAACATTTTATCATCATTTTCTCTTATCTCATCACACTCAGAATAAAATGCAGACACTGTCCACCATTTTTCTTTATTTGTACTTAAAATTCTTGAAGCAATTCTTCTTTTAATTTTTTTATGTATATCATTTGGTAAAATTTCTGGAGCTTCATTAAATATAAGCCCATGGCCAAATGTAACCAATCTATCATCCTGAAATTTATCTAGTATTGTTAACTTTTCCCTCCACTCTGCGTTGTGAAATTTAGGAAATAAAGCTTCATCTTTGGAAGAGATAAAGCCACCTGCATAAATTGACTCCTCTGGTTCTATATCTTCTTGTGAAGCTGTTTCTATTCTTTCTTCTGCAGCTTCTTTTAAGATATTACAAATATCTTGTGAAAACTTCTCGTTAGTTTTCATTAGTTCTGCTCTTTTATTAAGTAAATTTTCACCAATTTTTTTATACGGATCTACCTTCATTCCTAAACTTTTATCTAAAATAATTGGCGCCTTATTAGACTTAATGGTTTTATAAAAACGTGGAGATTTTTTCATTTCTTTTTTTAAATCAAGATAATTGAGTTTTTGAAGTTCCTCTATGTTCGATGATAAATTAACAACTTGTCCCCATTTGTAAATAGGGTGCATCCAAGAATTTGGGTGAAGTGGTGCAACTAAAAATAAATAGTTTTTGCCAAAAAAATTTTCATTTATTGTAAACATTTTTTCTTGTTTAATTAAATTTTCTACAACTACTTTACTTTTAGTTTTTAAATACTCGTGCCACAAATCAGACTGCTTATCTTTTAACAATCCCAAAATTTTTACAGTAAGTTCAGTGTCAAATAATGCTGAATGCGCATCTTTTGAATCAAAACCATTCATTCTAGCTAAAGATTCAAGTTTCATTGATTTATTTCCTTTTGGATTTAATTCAGTTTTTAGAACATTCTCATCAATTGCAAATGCCGCTTTGATCATATTTAGTGCATCATGCCTTGAATTGCCTTCTGTATTAATCAAATATGGTTTTCTTAATGATTTGAAAAACTCTCGCCTAAGAATTTCATCATCAAACCCGAGCGAACTGAATCCCATAAACGTTGCAGGTGACCAATCACGGAATTTTTTCTCTACTTGAGCAATCATTTGGTAATGGCTCAAGTTACCTTTTGTAATCAAATCAACATTTGATTTATTTATACATAAAGCCGTTGCAGACGGAACTCGATCTTGGGGCATCCTACATCTTGCTGTAAATCTCTCTTTTTCATTAAAATTTTCATCTAATAAAATAGCACCAATCTCAATCATAGTAGCCCAATCAAGTTGGGCTGAATCTGTCTCAATATCCCAAACTACATAATTCAATTTGCCAACCTTTGTGAATAAAATTGTTCAACTTTTTCTAAAAATTGATTTTGATAATTAATTAGTCTTTCACCTTCAACTATGAATCTTTGAAAGATATTGTCTTTAGTGCATAAAAGAATTGCAGCCTGAATTATATTTGAACCATGAACTTTATTATGTGCTAATGAATATGCTGCACATTGTAAATAATAATCATCAATCCATTCATCTTTTTTTGGTTTGTTGCTTTGCTTAAAATCTATAATCGTTTCTTTGTTTTCGTAAATACCAATGCAATCTGCAGAGCCTGCATATTTCCCTGGGTAATATAAAGTTGCTTCACACCCCCAAATCTCACTTAATTTATTTCTAAGTCCATTCTCTATTATTTGATCAGCCATCATTTTTTCTCTAGTGTTATCGCCAAGTAAATTCATATTTAATTTTCCAAGTAAAAATTTTTCTAAATAATCATGCATAGAACTTCCACGAGAAGTTGCCTCTCTTGAAATAACTTCTGCTTGTTTATAACCTACTCTTTTTTTCCACTCTTCTAATTTTGCTTTTTTTTCCTCAGATTCAGTTGCTTTTAAAATAGTCGTTACAGATGGGAGATTTTCTTGATTTACTGAGTAATGTCTTGAACCTTGAAATATTGATCTTATAGATTTTGGATAAATGTATTTATTATTCCACTGCATTTGATTTCTTATAATCGGTATTATCGGAAAAAAGAAATTAATTTTTAAGCTGTTTATTTCTTTCAACAAATTTTTCTACGTTTTCTGTTTGTACAGCTCTTTCAACTTGTTCGGGATCTTTAATATTTTCTAGAATTCTACTTATTGATCTTGCATCAGTGCCAAACTTGTCTACTACACTCATGGCTTCCTCTAATTTTTTGCGAAGTATAATAATATTATCAAAATGTTTTCCAAATCTAGTAGTAATATTCTTAAGATGATTGTATATTTCTGTAGCTCCTTTTTGAACTTTCAGTGATTGAAAGCCCATATGCAAGGATTGTAAATAAGCTGAAAAAGTATTAGGGCCACAAATTACAATTTTATATTTTTTCATTAATTCTTGAGTTAATAATTCTTTTGTACTTGGATCTTGATATTCCGTTAGCTCTTTATACAAACTTTCTGTTGGTGCGTACACAATTGCAAAATCAGTTGTTTTTGGTGGAACTATATATTTTTCATTAACGCTTTTAGCTTTTGCTTTAAATGCAGAGGCTAATTTTGTTCTGGCATCTGCAACAGCCCTTTTGTCTTCTGCATCATGGCCATCGGTTATTGCTTTAAATTTTTCTATTGGAAAATGACTATCTACTGGAACCAAAATATCACCTTGAAGCTTGATAGCAAATTCAACATTTTCACTTGTATCCTCTTTCATTTTTACATTAGTCATAAATTGAGAAGCTGGCAGTAAATCTTTGATTAGAGCATCTAAGCTAAATTCTGCAAGGGTTCCATATTTCTTAACTCCAGCTAAAATTTTAGTTATTCCCTCTTGGCTTTGATTTAATAATTGAACTTGTTGATTAAAATTTCCAACTTTTTCCTCTACTTTAGTTAGAGTTTCAGTCATGTCTTTAGTAACCCCAGTTGATAGGTTGTTAAATGAAGTCGACATTGCACCAAGTGAGCTATTAATCGTTGTATTTAACGTATCTTTTAAACTCGAGATTTCTAATTTTAAATTAGCTATCTCTTCAAATTCTTTATTCTCTTTTCCATCTTTAGGTTTTGATCTAATATTTAGGTATACGAAACCTAAAGTTACACCAGTTAAAATAACTAAGATTATTAAAAGAATCGTATCCATAGATGAAAGATATACGTGAATTAATAGAAATCAACTAGATACTGGTATATTATAAAGTAAAAGCACTAGATATATCGTAAAAAATAATTTCAATATTAGAATGATAAAATTTAAAAATAAAAATAAAATTAAAGAGGTTTTGTATACAAGACAGTATTCGCCCAAGAAAGTTAAACCTAAAAAAGGTAAAGGAAGTTTTAAAAGG
>MDTG01001113.1_pt1 | contig 39781 bp, 47 predicted proteins | sample 811421 | NCBI WGS metagenome assembly MDTG01 (sample SAMN05326645, study PRJNA326480) | marine metagenome | isolation source: seawater | place: Pacific Ocean: South East | collected 2011 | reverse complement strand
AGGATTCGCGGTGCGACGATCAGGCCGTTCCTGTTCGTGTTGCGTGCGTGGTGCGAGGAGGAAGGGGTATGACTACCAAGCACAGCAACGCTGCTGTGTCCGTTCATTCCCGTGGTTTCCAATACACGGTGATGAATGGCTACACTCTGTCGCTAGCTTTCGGCTGGGGCAACTATTGCAGCAATCGGAACACGAGATGGAAGCTCGGAGATGTGGACAAGCTGGGCCAGCGGCTTGAGTCCCCGGACTTCGAGTTGGCCGTGTTCTACCCGAACGGTGAGTTCGTGGACCTTTCCGGGGAATCCCCCGAAGGTGAGCAGGTCATCGGCTACGTGCCTGCCAGCGCCCTGCCGATGCTGATCTCGGCCATCAAGTTGTGGCCTGAGCCCGAGTTGTTGGTTGGCTCGTGGCTGCGTGCTCGTTGCAGGCAGTTGCGTCTTATCGTTGAAGATCACCAAGCAAAGATCGAGAAGGAGCAAGAAGATGGAAGAGTTGAGTAAGCATGACAAGGACCGTTTCCTGCGTGTGGCGGAGGCTTCCGCTTGGGGCATGAGCCGGTCGATTTACCCGATCTGCGAGCTACTCATGGCTGTGGACTTCGAGCTTTACAACAAGTTTGAGATCCAGCAGCAGTATCGCGACATCATGGCTTTGCAGGAAAAGCTGGAGAAGGCGATCAAGTCCATGCGGAAGATCGTCAAGGGGGACAGTGATGCTTGAGCCCTACGAGAAGGCGTTGGATCAGGCGGCTGTCCACTTGCAGACAGTCAGCGACCCTGATCCGACTATACGCATGCGATCTGTTCTCGCCTTCACCCAGTGCATCGGACCCTACTGTCCGACTGAGGTGGCGGTCGGGATCACGCAAGTCATGGCCGATGTCATCGCAGACGTGGGCCTGTGGACAAAGGAGGACTCCGCTTTGCAGGAGTTGATTCGAGTCACGATGGCTAGGATTCGTCAGAACGAGCTAGCCAAGTTGTTCAACAAGAAGACCGAAGAGGCAATCAGTGCCTACATCAAGGAGAAGAAAGAGTATGAGAAATCTAAGCACAATCGCTCATGAGATCGCGCAGTCGTGGGGTGAGAAGGTCAACTTCGCAGCCCTGCCGTATCTCAAGGCTATGAGCCGCATGCGGTCCATCAAGGACGATTACGGCATGGACTCAGGGGAGGAGATCGTTCTCCGATTCCTGTGCAATGCCACTACTTGGCGGGGTGCAGATGCGCGTCGCGTCAAGGCTGAACTCAAGGAGATGATCAATGGCTGATCTAGAAACACGCATATCTCGGGCGCTCACCGACTACATCGAGGTCGAGCTACGCTCCGCTGTGCAGGACCAGATATGCGCTAGTGATATCGCTGGCGAGATCGACCTCGACGATGTGGTCTCGCATCTCGACTTGGACGACAAGTTCGATGAGGCAATCGCCAACTGGCTGGACAAGAACTTCCATGTGATTGTCTCCGAGTATCGGAATACAGCCGAGCACATAGTCAGGAGCATGGCGGAAGCGCAGATGCTGGCGTGGCTGATCGACAACAGATACAGGTTCGAGCCCCTACACCGTCGCTGTTGGCGGTGGCTCAAGTCCATCAACTGGAAGTTCTGGAGGAAGAAGAATGAACAAGCCTAAGTTTCCCGAGAAGCCTACACAGCTTCAAGAGATACGCGCCAACGTGTGCGACGCCTTGCGTGTGCCCAGGTTAGAGGGCGCAATGACACACAAGGACTGGGAGCTGGATGTGATGATATACTGGTGCGACCGTGCGCTGGCTCTTTTACAACAGGAGAAGAAGAATGACTGAAGAAGAGAACAAGGAGTACGAGGCTGCGAAGCTGCGTGCCATCGCCCGCGCTGACAACGGTCCTGTATGGGATACCGTAGAGCTACAGCGTGACTACGAAGTGGTAGGTTTCTTGGCGCCCTTCGTGGCGGTCAAGCGCAAGTCTGACGGCGTCACCGGCACGATGACCTGGGTGCCTGCCTACCCACGGTTCTACTACAACTTCGTGGAGGGCAACATATGATCCTTTGGGAGGTGTTTGACTTCGACGATCTGTATGAGCGTAGCCACAGCAGGCGCAGGTTCTATACATCCGTAGAAGATGCTGTAACAAACCTACTGGAGGTATACAGCATTTACGGAGAACCCTGCATCCGTGTGTGGGACGCAGATCACGACGGGTTGCAGTATGTCCTGTATGTGACAAACGGTGACCTTACAGTCCAGATGGGGGGAGTCCCCTCATACAGACCAACCATAAACAATCTAAAGAGATTGCTGAAGAATGCGCTCGCTAAACGCAGGCGTATGGAAAAGAAATCCGGGGGATCCCCCGGTAAGGAGAAGTAGTGAGTGTCAAGATATCTAAGGCAAGCAAGATGCCGTGCCCATCGTGGTCGCTGCCTGCTTGGTTCACTTGTCCAGGTGCCCGCCAGCCAGACGGAAGCCCCACGGAGGCGTGTAGCAAGTGCTACGCCCTCCAGGGCAGATACCTGTTCCGTAATGTGCGTGAAGCACGGGAGCACAATCGATCTGATTGGCAGCGATCTGGCTGGGTGTCGGACATGGTCGAGATCATCAAGGGCGAGAAGTTCTTCCGATGGTTCGACAGTGGCGACATTTACAGCGTCAAGCTGGCTCAGAAGATCCTCGCCGTCTGCATCAGCACCCCAGAGACGCAGCATTGGATTCCAACAAGGTCATACAAGATACCTAAGATGGAGAAGGTATTGGGTGCGTTGGCCTGCCTGGACAATGTTGTCGTCAGATGGAGTGCAGACAATATCGATGACCACAAGGCGTTTGGACGCGAAGCGGAGCACTCGTCTGTGATTGTGTCAAACACCCCTAAGAAGCTGAGGAAAGGCTCTGTATTGTGCGAAGCCTACAGTCGAGGGGGCAAGTGCGGGTCTTGTAGATCCTGCTGGTCCAAGTCTGTGGATACGATCCTGTATCCCATCCACGGGGGCAGTGCCTCCACCAAAGCAATGAGAAGAAAATGACCGAACAGAATTGGTTGAATCCAGAGGCGGTTATCGAAGCCGTCGTTCAAGTATCCGGCATACCCAGGGACTCCGTCATGGGCAGGGGCCGTTCACTTCACTTGATGATGGCGCGTAAAGTTCTGGCCCATCTCCTGTATGAGCGGTCCAACATGGCCTATACAGGCATCGCTCATCTGATGGATGGCAGGGACCATACCTCCGTCATGTATCTGAACAGACAAGCCTTGAATCTACCTCATCCTCTGGTAAAGTTGTATGAGTCCAAGGCTGAACAGTTGCACCGTCAGATCTTGAACAATGTCACATTGTGAGCACTGCTGCTGTCCTACCAGAGTGCTTACGCTTGTAGAAGGAGTAGGATTCTTGTGTGACGACTGTCACTTGTTTTACGAAGAGAGCCCCGAAGGGGCAGGAGAAAGTTATGACTGATATCAAGAAGGGAATTCCTCAGATCACGTTCACCAACGAACAGTTCGCCAAGGGACGTCAGGCCGCTACTGACATCCTGGAGGCTGGCCCCGGCCACCACACCGAGGTCCACTTCCAAGGCGACGACCTCAACGAGAACGCTAGGTCGTTCGTCGGTGGGTGCCGTTACGTCGGAAAGAAGCACTCGACGCTCAAGATCGTTCGTCGAACTCTTCCCGACCGCAGTGCCGTCGTCTACGTGATCAACCAGGGTTAGTCTTGAGGGTGGGGCGCGTATACCCTCCTAAATCACGCGCATTTACCTCTAACTTGGAGAATCCAAATGTCACTACAGCCAGTAGCACCGACTCCGTTTGACCCCGGCAACTGGGGTGAGATCGTTGATATTCAGACGATCAAGCGCACGCCCGTCCCCGTGCAGGGACCACAGACTTGGCGACCATTCCCACAGCATCAGTATGTGGAGATGATCGAGCAGGCTCTTACACGACACGGATTTACGAACAGTGATCCGATCCACTACCGAGCCCCCTCCAGGGATAACGGTAAGATCAAGGACTTGCCTGAGCATGGTAGGTTCCTCAGCTTGTACGGCATCGCGCACCCTGAACTGCCTTCCATTGAAGGAATGTCATGGGAAGTGGGCGCAGTAAACAGCTACGACATGTCTAAGTCTGTTCAACTAGGCTTAGGCAATCGCGTTGCAGTGTGTTCAAATGGGCAGATGATGGGTGCCTCGCACGCATTCAAGCGCAAACACACAGTTGGTATCAACAGAGACTTCGATGATCACTTTGAGATGATCTACAGTCTGGTTGACTCAGCGGTCCGTGGGCTCTTCACCCAGGCAGAGAAGGAGTCTCAGCGAATCTCCAGGTTCAAGCAGACCGGATGCGAAGATACAGACGCACGCTGGGTCATCCTGGAGTCAGCCAAGTCCGGTGTAATCGGTGCTGCTCAGACCATGAAGGTCTTGAAGCACTGGGAGCACCCTGAACACCCCGAGTTCAAGGACCGTAACGCTTGGTCCCTACTAAATGCTTTCACAAGTAACGATCGGGGCCGTAATATCATGACTCAAGGCTCGCGGTTTACGGCTCTCAGTGATATCATGGACCGTAGGTTTGACGGGTTGAGCGGACATGGCAGCAATTCCGAGGATCAGTCTTCGGTAGGATCCGCTGCGGACTTCTAGTCATCACTTGATTCCTGCGGCTGTACAGGTTCTTCTTACTTCTTCTTCTACCTGTACAGTCGTGGGAGTCTTTTTTGGAGACTCAGGTGAACGACAAGCAACGCAAACTAGATTCCGAAATGGTTAGCCTTGGAAAGCAAAGGTATAACCATAAGATAAAGAGATCCAGAGAGAACACGCTAGAGTCTACTACTACCGTAGGTCAGTATCTCTTATCGGAGTCAATAACCGAGCTAGACTTAGCGATACAGGACTGGCTAAAGAAAGCTGAGAACAGTCCGGGTAAAAGGCACAAAGCCTACCAGTACTTAGTACTACTTCCTACTAAAGTAACGGCAGCTTTAGTGGCTAAGGCCGTCTTAGATGGTATTAGTATTGAGAGAAAAGTAGCATCTCTGAGCGTCACTGTGGGCCGTCTTCTTGAAGACGAGATACGCTTCAGGAAACTAAAAGAAGAACACCCTGCGCTGTGGCAGCAGATCCACAGAACCTTGGACAGATTCAAATCCCAGAAGACTAAGTCCAAATTCATCAACAAGACAGTAAAGTTCCATGATGTCGTGCTGCCCTCCTGGGATCGCAAAGCGGCAGCATCTGTAGGTCTTACTTGTATCGAGCTAATGCGTCAGTCTACTGGTGTCGTTGAGTTATACACCAGAAGAGATGTAAAGGGTAAGAGCTACACAAGCCTGCGTCCTACAGAGGAGCTAAACAAGTGGATCGCCAGTGCCCACGAATACAATGAAGAATTAAGCCCTGTATGGCTTCCTACAGTTGTGACGCCCATGGCTTGGGACAATCCATACATCGGCGGTTACCCTTCTGAGTCTTTCCGCAGGCGCCCTCTTGTTAAGACGTTTGACAAGAAGTATTTAGAAGAAATGGCAGATTTGGATATGCCGTTTGTCTACAATGCGCTGAACATTATTCAGGGCACTGGTTACCGTGTAGACTCACAGTTAGCCGGTCTTTTGCAGCATTGTTGGGACCGAAGCCTGCCTGTTGGTGGTTTGCCTCCTCTTGAGGACGAACCCATGCCTCCAAAGCCTCCAAACATCAAGGAAGATGAGGAGGTTAGGCGTCAGTGGCGTAAGTCAGCAGCGCGGACGCACTTTGACAACGAAAGACTCAAGTCAAAGCGGCTTCAAGTAATGAAGACACTGAACTTGGCTGAAAAGTTCAAGTCAGAAACAATCTACTTCCCCGTCTCTCTGGATTTCCGTGGTCGGGTATACCCGATCCCCTACTTTCTCCAGCCTCAAGGCCCGGAATGGGCAAAGAGTTTGCTTAGCTTTAACGAAAGCCAGCAGATTACAGAAAGCGGGCAGAAATGGCTGTATGCACATGTCGCTGCTCGTTGGGGACTAGACAAGAAATCCTACAACGAGCGCATCAAGTGGTCAGAAGACAATATTGACCTCATCAGGCGTGTCGGGACTGATCCTTTGTCGGATATGACTTGGACAGACGCTGATGAGCCTTGGTCTTTTGCGCGGGGGTGCATGGAGGTTGCCCGAATGCATGATCAGGGGCGTAGTTTCCGAACAACGCTTCCGGTCAGTATGGATGCAACCAATCAGGGACTTCAGATCTACTCGATGATCTTGCGAGACCCCATAGCCGCACTGGCTACTAACGTGACTCCCAGTGCAGTTCCTGAAGATGTTTATCAACAGGTTGCCGACCGTGTACGACAGAAACTGTTCGAGGACGACAACCCATACGGGTCTAAATGGCTAGAGTTTGGTATTGACAGGAAAACTACGAAGAGACAGACAATGACTCTTTGCTATGGGTCTACGTTCTTCTCTTGTAGGACTTATACTGCTGAATGGTTTTACGATCAGGTCAAGTCAGGTAAGGACAACCCGTTTGGAGAAGAGACATATAGACCATGCAACTACTTGGCAGAGGCAATCTGGTCTAGCATTGGTGAAGTAGTCCAGTCTGCTCAAGTGGGGATGGACTGGCTGCGATCTGCCGCATCGCTGTTCGTTAAGAACGACATCATACCAAGATGGGTAACTCCTCTAGGTTTCTTAGTAAAGATGCATTACGAGAACACTAATCCATACACGATTAAGACTATGGTTGGGGGTGTTCTCAGGCAGCATCGTTTGCGTATACCTAACGGGCAAACGAACAGCCGCAAAACAATCAACGCCATCTGCCCTAACTGGATCCACAGCCTCGACGGTATTGGGGGTCTGTTAGGGCATACAATGAATCTCGCTCAGAGTGAAGGCATACAGTCAGTCATGACGGTTCATGATTCGATCAGTGTTCTTTCGACTCAGGCCGAGTTGATGCACCGTAGTGTAAGAGAAGCAACTGTTGATATCTTCGGTGAGAAGGACCAGCTACAGAATCTGGCTCAGCAGCTTGAAATTCAATTACCCTCCGGTGTATCGTTGCCGAGCCTGCCCAACCGTGGGCGGCTCAATATTTCAGAAGTCCTAAGTAGTAAGTACTACTTCAACTAGAGAGACAGTTATGAAGAAGCGTTATGTTCGTTTTACGACTCCCGTTGGCACGGCCCTGTGGCCGCACCTCAACGAGCCCGATACCAAGTTTGACAAGGATGGTAGCTACAGCGTGAAGCTGATCCTCAACAAGGAAGACACGCAGAACATCAAGACTAAGCTGTCTGCTGTCTTGGAGGAGTTTGTGTCCAGCGGGGAGAGCAAGTCTAACAAGAAGGCTCCCATGCCGATCAAGGAGGATACCGACAAGGACGGCAAGCCTACGGGCGACTACCAGATCAAGTTCAAGCTGCGTGCTGTAGGACAGTCGCGTGGCGAGCGATGGGAGCAGCGTCCAGCCCTGTTCGACAGTCAGGGACAGCCGTGCAGTGATCTGATTGGCAATGGATCCAAGATCAAGGTCGGGGCTGAGGTTGTTCCTTACAGCACTGCAATGGCAGGCACTGGGGTAACGCTGCGGTTGAAGGCTGTTCAGGTCATTGAGTTGTCGAGCGTATCAGGGGGAGACAGTTTCGACTCTTGGTCGTTCTCTAAGGAGGAAGGCTTTACTACTAGTGGCGATCAAAAGGAAGTCCAAGAGGAAATCGAAGAGGGAGACGGTCCCTTCGACTTCTGAGATTCGCATCCGTCGAGAGGGCAACCTCTGGCGGCTGTGGATTGATATAGTTCCCGTCCCCGCCTCAAGACCCAGGTTTTCGAGGTGGGGCGGGCCTTACTATGGCAAGCGATACACTGCGTTCCGTAATCAAATGGCAGTGTTACTGGATCAGACGGAACTGCCGGTCGAGTTCCCTCTGAGTGGCGATCTTGAGGCTTACGTTGTGTTTGGCGTAGTAAAGCCTAAGACAAGTAAGAGGACAAGTCCGAGGGGGGACATCGACAACTACTTTAAGACACTCGATGTGTTCAACGGCGTTGTATGGAAAGACGACGATCAGCTATTGGGCGCTCGTATGCAGAAAGAGTTTGCCGATTCTCCCTGTATCTATTTAGAGGTATATGGAGTTTCTCAGACACGAGCCCTGCCCGAAATGTGGGAGCAAAGATAACTTAGCTCGCTACTCTGACGGCCACGGCTATTGCTTTGGATGTGAATACTACGAACGGGGTGAAGACACACCCTACATCAAGAAGGAGAAAGAAGTGACTGACTTGATTGAGTACGATGTCTCTGGTCTACCCAAGAGGGGTCTGGACGAAGAGACATGTAAGAAATGGAAGTATGGCGTTAGTACGTACAACGGGAGGCCCGTTCAGGTTGCTAACTACTGCAATGAGCAGGGGACTGTAGTAGCTCAAAAGCTGCGGTTTCAGGACAAGACTTTTAGATGGGTAGGCAAGCCGGATAAGGCGGGCTTGTATGGGTCGCATCTGTGGCGTGACGGCGGCAAGATGGTGACGATTACTGAGGGTGAGATTGACGCGCTCAGCCTGTCCCAGTGCTTCAATCTGAAGTGGCCTGTAGTCTCCATCCCGAATGGAGCCAAGTCTGCGTCGAAGATTATCGCCAGAAACCTTGAGTGGCTGGAGTCATTCGAGAGCGTCATTCTCTGCTTCGACCAGGACGCCCAGGGGCGGGCAGCGGCGCTGGAGGCCGCACAGCAGCTAAGCCCAGGCAAGGTCAAGATTGTTGCTAATCTACCTAGAAAGGACGCTAATGAGTGCATCCTAAATGGTGAGGTCAGGGAGCTTGTAGATGCCATCTACGGAGCCAAGAGCTACAGACCAGACGGTGTAGTTCCTGGCGAAGAAGTATGGGAGATGATCATCAAGAAGGATGCTCGTCGATCAATCCCGTATCCGTGGGACGGCCTCAACAAGAAGCTGTTTGGCATGCGTAGCGGTGAGCTTGTCACCCTCACAGCAGGCACAGGCATCGGTAAGAGCAGCATTACTAGAGAGCTTGCTTACTACCTCATCAAGCAAGGTGAGAAGGTTGGCTATATTGCCCTAGAAGAGAGTATCCGTAAGACCTCTGAGAACATCATGGGTCTGGAGCTTAACGTGCCTCCACACTTCTGGGAAGAGCGAGAGATTACGGACGAGTCTAAGAGGATGGCGTTCGACGCCACAGTAGGCGGCGGCAATCTTGTTTTATACGATCACTGGGGATCAATCGATCCGTCCAATCTACTCAGCAGAGTTCGCTACATGGCTAGGGCTATGGAGTGTCGCTACGTTGTGTTGGATCACCTCAGCATTGTGGTCAGCGCCTTGGAGGACGGTGATGAGCGACGTATGATTGACAACGTCATGACGAAGCTCAGGTCTCTGTGTGAGGAGACTGGCATTCACCTGATCCTGGTTTCTCACCTCCGCAGGCCGGAGGGAAGATCACACGAGGAAGGCGGAACAACCAGCCTGTCCCAGCTTCGGGGAAGCCATGCTATCGCTCAGTTGTCTGACGCTGTTATTGGCTGCGAAAGAAACCAACAAGACGACAGCACTAGCAACCTCATGTCCATGCGTGTTCTTAAGAACAGGTATTCAGGGCATACAGGCATAGCAACTACGCTGGACTACGAGACTCAAACTGGACGTCTTTCTGAGTGGATTGCTCCCGAGACTGTAGATGCTCCTGGGAGGTCCAACTGATGAACACGATCGTCTTTGACATTGAGACAAACACGATCTCAGACTTCCGGTCCCTGCTTGGGCTTAAGACTATTCACTGCATTGCTATTGCGGAGAACGGCGGTGACCCTGAGATTCTTCCTACAGAGGAGGCGCTAGAGAGACTTCGTCTAGCTGACGTAATCGTCGGACACAACATCCAGAGCTTTGACTTACGTGCGATCCGACGACTGTATCCGTCGTGGAGCCCTGAGGGACTGGTTAGAGATACTCTGGTTTTGGCTAGAATGCTGTGGCCCGACATCGGCAACGAAGACTATGCCCGTATTCCAGACTTCCCGTCTAAGCTAGCAGGCAAGCACAGTCTCAAAGCGTGGGGTATTCGACTTGGGATACTGAAGGGTGACTTTGCCGAGGAGGGTTCTTGGGATGAGTTCACTCCAGAGATGGCGGAGTATTGTAAGCAGGACGTGAGGGTCACACAGGCGCTGTGGCAGAGGATCGACAAGGAGGATCCTCCCGTCTCCCCTGTAGTTCGGGAGCACGACTTCGCGGAAATCATCTCTCAACAAGAGAGAAACGGGTTCGCTTTCAACGTAGACGCCGCTAATCGACTGCACGCTGACTTGTTGATCGAGCGGGACAGGCTGAAACGTGAGCTAGAGTCGTTGTTCCCTCCTGAAGTAGTCAAGATGAAGACTCCTGCTTACTACACCAACCCGCTAACAGGTCAGCGTTTTGAGAGAAAGAAGGACGCTCCTGCATCTGCTCGGATTGCACTGATTGCCGGTCCTGCTAAAGAAAAGCATATACCGTTCAACCCAGGTTCTAGAGATCAGATCGCTAAAGGACTCAAAGACCGGCACGGTTGGGATCCGGTAGTCTTCACAGATACAGGCAAACCAAAGGTTGATGAGGCTGTCCTCAAAGAACTCGACTACCCTGAGGCCAAGTTACTGGTCGAGTATCTCACGGTAGTAAAGCGCCTTGGTCAGGTGGCTGACGGTGGCGCGGCGTGGATCCTCCTAGAGAAGGACGGACGCCTGCATGGCCGTGTCAACCCCTGCGGGGCAGTGACAAGTCGATGCACCCATAGTGGTCCGAACGTCGCCCAGGTGCCCCGTGTAGGCGCTCCGTGGGGCGACAGGTGCCGGGCCCTGTTTACGGTTCCCCGAGGATACCGTCTGGTTGGTGTGGACGCCAGCCAGTTGGAGCTACGCTGCTTAGCGCACTACACTCACCAGTTTGACGGAGGGACATACACTAAGGAGATCCTAGACGGGGATATCCACACTACCAACCAGGAAGCTGCGGGTTTGCCGACCCGCGATCAGGCGAAAACGTTTATATATGCTCTCTGTTACGGCGCGGGCGACGCGAAGATCGGTAAGATTCTAGGTGGGGGCCAAGAAGAGGGGAGCCAAATGAAGGCGACCTTCTTCAGCAGGATGCCCGCACTAAAGAAAGTTCTTGACGGTATTAAGTATAAGCTACAGACTAGCGACCACTTGATTGGTATTGATGGTCGTAAGCTTCGCATCCGTTCAGAGCACTCAGCGTTGAACACGCTCCTCCAGTCTGCGGGGGCCATCGCTATGAAGGAGGCGACATGCATACTTCACCATCAACTAAGAAAACGTGGCTATACTCTTAAGGAAGTGATGCAGGTTGCTCACATCCACGATGAGATACAGCTACAGGTTCGAGAGGACTTAGCGGATGACGTCGGTAAACTTGCAGTCAACTCCATCATACAAGCTGGAACCGTTCTTGGGTTTAGATGCCCCCTCGATGGAGAGTATCGAACTGGCTCTAATTGGGCAGAAACTCACTGATCTAGCTTGGTCTGGGGGTCTAGTAGACGGGGAAGGCTGCATTGGTATACATGGAGGAACGTTAAAACTCGATGTGCAGTCTACCTCCCGTATAACAATCGAAACTCTATTTAAAGTTCTGGGGGGAAACTGCTCAGTAGAATCCCGTAGAACTAAAATGGGCAGACCTGTATTTAGGTGGAATTTATATGGACAAAACGCAAGGCTTTGCCTCATTAAAATCATACCGTATATGGTTGAAAAGAAGAGGCAGGCCCAGCTTGCTGTTTCCTTCTATAATTTTCCGAGTAATTCGGCCATGAGGGAGTCAATAAGTCGAAGACTTAAAACACTGAAGAGGGTAGTATGAGCGATTTACGATTTACGGCAACTGAAGACATGATCAAAGAGCTTCAGGAACGTTTCGATGAAATGATCTTTCTGGGAGCGGCCCAAAAGACACAAAAGAACGAGGACATTACGATTTCTTACTGCGGCTCATACCATGCGTGCGTAGGACTGGTAGAGGTTGCTCGTACGGCTATGAAAGGAGGAGGGTATCCAGATGAAGAAGAGAGCATTGATTGATGGGGACGTAGTTCTATACGAAGTCACGGCTTCATGCGAGCAAGCCCATGACTGGGGAGACGACATGTGGACTCTACACAGCGACTTCCGAGAAGCCCGTCAAAAGTTTGACTGCTGGGTGGCCGACATGAACAAGGTGCTAAAGACTGATCAAGTCTTGGTTGCTTTGTCCGATAAACAGAACTGGCGTAAAAGCGTTTTAGAGACATACAAGGCTAACCGTAAAGGAAAGCGCAAGCCTCTTACATATCCTGCCCTTAGGCGGTATGTTGAGCAGACTTACAAAGTTTCTTGTATGCCGACCCTGGAGGCTGACGACGTTCTTGGGATTCACGCCACTGACCCCAAAAAGAAAACTGAGGACATTGTAGTAACTATTGACAAAGACCTTAAAACAGTTCCTGGTTTTCACTTTAATCCTAATCACCCAGAGGACGGCGTAGTCGAGGTCAGTCGCGAGCAAGCGGACTTCAATCACTTGATGCAGTCAGTCGCTGGCGACCCTGTGGATGGATACAGCGGTTGTCCGGGCATCGGTCCAGTTCGTGCAGAGCGCATGCTGAAAGAATGTCCCAACTGGCAGGGGGTCGTGAAGATTTACGAATCCAAATCTCTTTCGAGTGACGACGCCCTTCTGCAAGCTAGGGTAGCTAGAATTCTTCGATACGGTGAGTATGATCTTATGACTGAGACAGTTAAACTTTGGAGTCCTGATGAATAGAGACCAACTACTTTCGATCCACGATACTCTGTGCTCACACGCGTGGAGTTTGATGAAGAGAAAAAACCACGATTACAGCGGAGGTAAGGACGACAACCAGGCATTCCTAAACTTCACAAGGGTAGAAAGCCTGGGAATCACCGATACAACAACTGGATTTCTAGTCAGAATGACAGACAAGATGTCTAGGTTAATTACTTTTGCAAAGAACGGAAGGTTTGAAGTTGCAGACGAAGCTTTGAAGGATACCGTTACTGACCTAATTAATTACAGCATTTTGCTTTACGCTTATAACACTGAGAAAACGGGTGACTATACGGAATGACCAAAAACGACGGCAAAGAAATTCCATTTCCTCGCATTCCTGAGGATTTACTTAGAGAACTAAACCGGCGATTTCCAGAAGCCTGTGCCGATCTAGAATGGGATCACAAGCAAATCTGGTTTGTGTCGGGACAGAGGGCGGTAGTCCGCTTTTTGAATCATCTTTTTACTGAACAAAATGAGAATGCCCTGAGTTAGGGCGGGAGACTGTTATGTGCATGGGACGTGGACCTAGGATTTCAGCGCCACCTGCGGCGCCCACTCCAGTAGCGCCTCCCCCTCCTCCGCCGCCTGTCGTCCTAACTCCTCCCCCCATGCTGCCTCCTTCTGCTCCTCAAGAAAAGAAGCAGGCTAAAGCCACCACAAAAGCCCGCCAGCGTCGGAAGTCGATGGGGGGCGTCTCGGGCAAGCGTCGGTTTACGATTCCGCTAAGTGGTATGTCCGCTTCTAGTGGAGCGGGGGTTAGCTACTAATGAACACAGGAGAAGTAGCCGCACTGTATCAAAAGTGCGAAGCGCAGAGATCTCCTTACCTAACAAGGGGCCGAGACAGTTCTCGCATCACTATTCCTACCATCTTAACTGATGAGGGAAGCCAGTCAGCGAGCAAGTATCCGACTCCTTACCAGTCAGTGGGCGCTAGGGGGGTCAACAACCTGAGTTCTGCCCTCCTCCTGTCTCTCCTCCCCCCTAACGCCCCTTTCTTTCGCCTCGTATTGAAAGAAGAGGAGAAGGATAAGCTGGAGCAGCTTGGGCCTCAAGTCGTTACAGAGATTGAGAAGTCTCTGTCTAAAATTGAGCATGCTGTTGCCCGCGAAATTGAGGTCAACAATATCCGTGTAGCGACCTTCGAGGCCCTGCGGCATATCGTCGTGACGGGCAACGCCCTTCTCTACATGCCTGACGACGGCGCTATGCGGGTTATCCACCTTGATCGGTATATCGTCAAGCGTGACCCCATGGGCAATGCACGGTGCATCATCATGAAGGAGACGGTGGCTCCCGAGATGCTCCCTGACAGCGTCCGCTCCGTAGTCCAGTCTGACATGGCGGATTACGAGAAGACAGTAGACTTGTTTACTAAGCAAGAAGCCTTGCCAAACGGTCGAGTTGAAGTGGTCCAAGAAGTGCGCGGCCACGTAATCAGCGAAACACGAAAGACCTTTACCGCTTCTCGATCTCCTTTCATTGCTCTGAGAATGCTCAGGGTAGACGGGGAAGATTACGGACGCGGATACGTAGAGCAATACTACGGGGACTTGCAGAGCCTTGAAGGATTGACAAGGTCCATCGTAGAAGGGGCCGCAGCGTCGGCCAAGGTTTTGTTTCTTGTCAATCCGAATGGAACTACTAGGGCACGAACCCTGGCGGAGTCTCCGAATGGTGCAATTAGAGAGGGCAGCGCGGCAGACGTCAGCGTTCTTCAGACTCAGAAAGCGGCTGACTTCCAGGTGGCTCTTAGCACGATGCAGCAGATCCAAGATCGGCTTGCATACGCATTCTTACTTACAGAGTCCACAATCCGAAACGCAGAGCGTGTCACCGCCGAGGAAGTCCGACTCGTCACCCAATCAATCGAGCGACAGCTTGGAGGAATCTACTCCGTTCTGAGTCAGGAGTTCCAACTTCCGCTCGTAAACCGGGTCATGGATCGCATGGAGAAAAAGGGCGATATGCCTAAAATCCCACGCGACAAAATCACCCCGGCAATCGTTACTGGAATCGAAGCACTGGGTCGAGGAAATGACCTAAATAGACTCGACGTTTACCTTACCGGAATTGCTCAAGTCCTCGGCCCAGAAGCTATTAGCAAATACGTCAATATCCGTGAATACATGAACAGGAGAGCTTCGGCTCTTGGCATCGACACGAACAACTTGGTGCGGTCTGAAGAAGAGCTTCAGATGATGGAGCAGCAAGCCCAGCAACAAGCCGCGATGCAACAAATGGGACCACAGGCCATGCAAATGGCAGGACAGATGATGCAGGAGCAACCACCAGAGGAATAGGTTGAGTAATGGCAGACTATCAAAAAGTAGAAATTGTTAGGGACGAGTCAGGACCCTACTCTGACGAGGACACTCAAAAAATTGAACAGCAAGAGCAGCCACAAGAAGCTGAGGAGTATCAAGAAGAGGAGCGCCCTGAATGGCTCCCCGATAAGTTTAGTTCCCCAGAAGAACTGGCGAAGGCGTATTCGGAACTCCAGTCCAGCTACACTCGGCAGAGGCAGGTGGACGAGAATGAGGGAGACTCTGAGCAGCCTTCAGAAAGCCAGGGCTTTGACTTTACGCGATACAGTGACGAGTTTGCCGAGAACGGAGACCTCAGCGATGACTCGATTGAGGCTATCGAAGCTCAGGGCATTCCGCGAGAAATGATCGACGGTTACATCGCCGGTCAACAAGCTCTACTAGACGCTCAGTTTAATTCAATCTACAGCGAAGTAGGAGGCGAAGACGCCTACAACGACATGATTGAATGGGCGGGCGATAACTTGCCCGAAGGCGAGCAAAACGCATTTAACCGAGCCATTATGGAAGGCACTGATGACGACATGATGTTCGCCATCCGTGGTCTTGCTATGCGCTACGGGTCTCAAGGAGGCGGTGCTCAGCCGCTTGTTCAGGGAAGCACTTCACCTTCGGGTGCATCTGGAGGGTTCAACTCGCTAGCCGAACTTACTGCTGCGATGAAGGACCCGCGTTACAACAAGGATCCTGCTTACCGTAAGCAGATCGAAACCCGACTTTCTGTATCTAATATTCTCTAATGGCTAAGAAACGCTCTAGTCTCAAGGTAGGCAAAAAGAAGCCTACTCCAACTAAACCTGCTCTATGGGCAAAGGCAAAGGCTGAGGCAAAGCGCAAGTTTAAGGTATACCCGTCTGCCTACGCTAATGGGTATGCGGCTAAGCGTTACAAGGCTATGGGTGGAGGCTGGCGATGAAAAAGAAACAAAACAAACTAACTCCCCGTCAACAGCAGACGATGAAGAAGCACTCCAAGCATCACAGTCCTAAGCACATGAAGATGATGGAGCGGCTTATGATCAAGGGCTCTAGCTTTTCCGCTGCTCACAAAGTAGCTATGAAGAAGGCAGGAAAGTAATGGCTTACAAGGGCGGTTTGCGTAAGTGGTTCAAGGAAGACTGGCGAGACATTAAAACGGGCAAAGCCTGTGGTCGCAAGTCTGCTAAGGACTCAAGCCGTCCCTATCCCGCATGCCGACCCAAGGCTGTAGCAGATCGCATGAGCAAGTCCGAAAAGCGCAGTGCCGCAAGTAAGAAGACTAGCTCTAAGAGATACTCTGGCTACTCTGTAACAGCAGGCGGCAGGCGACGTAGGCGGCTAGCAATTAAGAAAAAATAATGCGGTACTTTCTACTTATTACTCTACCCTTTCTGTTTTGTTCTTGTGGTGTCTTTGATTCAGGCCAAGTTGAGCTTGCTATGCAAGTCATTGAGCAGATGGAAATCAAAGATACTATTACGGCTCAACAAGCTGAAGCTCTACGACAGGCTTTGGCGACTAATACGGGAGAACCCTGGTATTATCAGCTTGGCCGAGTTGCTATCGAAGTGGCTCTTGCAGTTGCTGGCGTGCGTATTTGGCGCGGCCCTGCTGCTGGTGCTGCTGAGCGAGTTGCTCGCGCTGCTATGAAGAACCGGGTCACTCCTGCTTAATGAACCACTGGCCCCTCACGGGGCCTACTGGACGATGGCGATGTCGAGGAACTACAACTTCGGCCCGCTGCGGTGGATAACTGAGTAACTCTTGGTTACCGAGACTAGGCCATCAAAACCTTTTCTTTTTAACCAATCCCAAAACATCCTTAATAGGAGTTACTTAGAATGTCTCTTGACAATAATGTCTCACGGCTTGGTCAATCGAACCTCACTGGTGACGTTGACGCGCTGTTCCTGAAGGTCTTCAGTGGTGAAGTTCTCACTACGTTTGAAGAGAACAACATCATGATGCCGCTCCACCGGGTGCGGACGATCAGCAGTGGTAAGACAGCGCAATTTCCGACCACTGGCGTCGCGGAAGCCAAGTACCACACTCCTGGTGAGTCGTTGTTCGGTGACGAATACGATTCGGGCAACACTGATCCGGCCTACCTGTCGCGTATTAAGCACGCAGAGCGGACGATCAGCATTGACGGTGTGCTCACGGCTTCGGCGTTCCTGGCTGACATCGATGAAGCGAAGAACCACTACGAGGTTCGGAGCATCTACTCGACTGAAATCGGTCGTCAGTTGGCTTACCACGCTGACCGTGCCATCATGCACACGTTCATTGCTGGTGCGCGGGCTACTGCGGATCGCTTCACTGCATCGGGTGGATCTTGGTCTGCGGGCAACAAGTATCTGGGCGCGGAAGTCTTGATGGCTCAAGCCGCGAACGCGACTGCTGCTAGCGGATCTGAGCTTGTTGCTGACAATGTCACTCTTGACCTTGACGGCACTTCGACGGCTGTGGCTGTTACTGGCGCAAACATCGTTAAGGGCCTGTTTACGGTTGCTCGACTGATGGACGAAAAGAACGTAGCCCAAGCGGGCCGTTACTGCGTCCTGAACCCGACCAACTACTACAAGCTCGTCAACGAGGATAAGGATGTCATCAACCGTGACTTTGGCAACGACGGTAACGGCTCGCTGGCCCAAGGCAACATTGTCTCGGTCGCGGGTATCAGTATCCTGAAGTCGAACCACGTCCCGAACACTAACCTCGCGGGGTCGCTGTTCGACAATGCGGCGATCAACAACAACCCGTTCAACTCGGCGGGCACGGCGGGTTACTCTGCTGACTTCACCGGGACGGAAGGCGTCGTCTTCCAGACTGAAGGTGTCGGCACCGTCAAGTTGATGGATCTCGCCATGGAGTCGGAATACTTCATGGAGCGCCTCGGCACGATGATGATGGCGAAGTACGCGATGGGTCACGGCATCCTCCGTGAAGAGTGCTGCTACACTCTTAAGACGGCCCAGGGTGGCTAATCTAGCTACGGGTGCCCCGGTCTAACTGGGGCACCCACCCACATACCAAGGAACATCAATGGCTATTGCAAGAACAACTGAACTACAAGCAGTCAACACCATGCTGTCGGCTGTTGGTGAGCCTCCAATCAACAACTTGGAAGGGCAGAAGAATGCTGATGCTGCCATCGCCAAGAACATTCTAGATGAAGTAAGCAGTGAGGTGCAAACCCACGGCTGGCACTTCAACACTCAGCTTAAGGTTGAGTTAAGCCCTAACTCTAGCAGCGAGATCATCCTGGATGACAACGTCGTCCGTGTGGACACGGCAGGCACTACAAACGGTCTGATTGATAATCGCGACATTGTTCAGCGAGGGGGCAAGCTATTTGACCGAACTAACAATACCTCTACGTTCACTAAGTCTGTCAAGGCTACGGTGATCTACCTCTTGAATTGGGACGACATCCCAGAACCTGCGCGGCGCTACATCACGGTGCGTGCCGCTCGGATCTTCCAAGATCGCATGGTTGGCTCTCAGGCACACCACTCTTTCTCTAGGGAGGATGAAGTCCGCGCCCGTGCCCTTCTCCGTGAGTTCGAGATGGATACCGGCGATTATTCTATTTTCGATAACTACGACACATTCAACATCGTAGCTAGGCCCCTCGTTAACCGTTCGGACATCATCTAATGCCCCTGATCTCTACGAGCTTTCCCAACCTTAATGGTGGCGTTTCTCAGCAGCCTGCTTCTCAACGGCTCGAAACCCAGTGCGAAGCTCAAGAGAACGCCCTGCCCCTGGTCATCGGGGGTCTGGTCAAGAGGCCCCCTACTCAGAACGTAGGCCAGCTAAAACAAGCCGGTGGTGCGTCTCTCGACCTAGAAAGCTCTTTCATCCACTTTCTTCAAAGAGATGAGAATGAGAAGTATGTCCTGTCGGTGAAGACTGACGGATCGTTGCGCGTTCACGACATTGCTGATGGCGTTATCAAGACAGTCACAGTAGACGACGCTAGCTCTACTACTTACCTCGCAGACTCGGCTCCTCAAGACAACCTAAGAGCCATGACTGTGGGTGACATTACGTGGTTGCTGAATACGTCCAAGACCGTTGCGATGACGTCAGATACTGCTGCCGCAAATCCGCACGCTCACTCGGCTTTGTTGTGGATCAGGAACAGCGGACCTGGGTTTAGGATTACAGTCACGATCGGGTCTAGCACGGCTGAGGTAGAACACACTTTTGACCCGACTCCTGATAACACTAATGATTTTCCAGACCCTACTGGTCCTAGGACGCAAGACGTTGCTGCGGGGCTGCGAATAGGAAGCCTAGAAACGAGCGTAAAAGACACGACATACTCTGGAGTGGCTGGCGGCTTGAACGGGATTAGCGGTATCACAGCAATTCAGTCTGGCAGTGTTCTCTACATCCACAGCAGCAGCGATTTCCAGATTACGGTAGAAGACTCTCTGGGGGACAACGCTCACAATCTTATCAAAGGTGAAGCTCAAGAGTTTGCCGATCTTCCTGGTAACGCTTACAACGGTCAAGTTATCAAAGTAGCCGGTTTGCCTGAGTCTGCTGTGGACGATTACTTTGTTAAGTTTGAAGCAAACGACCTGTCTACGGTCGGCATGGGCAGCGGCATTTGGGTAGAGACAGCCGAGCCTGGGATCAAGACTACGATTGATCCAGACACTATGCCTCAGGTCCTGGTCCGACTGGCTAACGGCAACTTCCTACTCAAGAAAGCTGATGGAACCGAACCGTCGCCAAGCTCCGGGGGCGATAACGGTCTTCCTGACCTCTGGCCGACACTCAAGTTTAATGAACGGACTACTGGTTCCAACCTAACTAACCCACTGCCGTCGTTTGTCGATTCAAAGATTAACGACATGGCCTACTTCAAGGGGCGACTGTGCTTCATCAGCGGCGAGGACGTTGCCCTGAGCGAGGCAGGTGAGTTCTTTAACTTCTTCCGCACTACGGTCACTCAGCTACTGGACTCTGCTCCGATTGATGTAGGTGTAGGTGGAACAGACGTAAACAGGCTCAACAGAGCTGTGCCCTTCAGCGACCGACTCGTCGTGTTCTCTGAGCGAGCGCAGTTTATCGTGCAGGGAGTTCCGATTCTTAGCCCTACAACGGCCACAGTTACTAGAGCTACTACGTTTAACTCGTCAGGGACCTGTTCTCCTGCGCTGGCAGGCAACACTTTGTTCTTCCCGTTTAGCCGAGGAACATTCAGCGGCGTTCGGGAGTTCTACAAGACTAACGAGACTGACATCAACTTTGACGCCACCGAGTCTACGATCCAGGTTCCGAAGTATATCGAAGGACAGATCAAGTCGATGACGGTTTCTAACCATGACGACATCATGGTTATCCGCGCAGCATCCGGGTCAACGCTGTATGCATACAAGTTCTTTAGGACTTCTCAGGGTCGAGTCCAATCAGCTTGGTTTAGTCTAGTCTTTCCTGAAGCAAACATCCTTGAGATCGGGTTCTTGCAGCAGTCTCTCTACATGGTAATCAAGCGAGGCTCGGAGACCTATCTAGAGAAGATGGACTTGCAGACAGGCAAGGTAGACACAGGGTCTACATACGTCACGTCTCTGGACCGACGCGTTCAGAAGACCCCAGGGTCCCCTGGGACTACGATTACTCTGGATTCAGACTACGTCTTGAGCACGGCTGAACAGGCTATTGTTCAAGTTGTTTCAACTGACGGTGAGGTGATGACGATTGACTCAACCACCTCTTCGTCAATTACTTTGAAAGAAACCTTTACAGCCAGCGAGTCATTCTTCATCGGCCTTCCCTACACGATGCGGTATGAGATTACTAAGCCCATGCTTAAGCGGTCTCGTTCAGAGGCAGGCAGCATAGAATTAGTTGCTACCGGAAGACATCAGATTCGCTATATGACAGTCGTGTATGACGATACTGCCTTCTTTAAAGTAAAGATTACTCCTGAGGTGGCGGACGCCGATGGGACATCCGTCGAGTATCCGTTCAGCGGGCGCTTCCTGTCTACTGGTGGCTTCCTAGGTCAACTGCCCAAGGCTGACGGCAAGTTCCGCTTTCCTGTGTTCGCCGAGTCTGATGCAGTAAAGATTGAGATTGAGAACGACTCTCCGTTCCCTAGCAACATTCAATCTCTTCAGTTTGAGGCTCAGTATACTGACAGGAGTCAGCGTCAGTGAGTTGGGTGCGTCTGGCGACTGAGCAAGACCTTGACAGCATGTCTACCCGGTTGCGCGAAGCTGACAAAAAAGAAGTCGAGGCGTCTGGGGGCTACCAGCCAGAAGAAGCTCTCAGACTTAGTTACGAGTCATCAGACACCTGTTTTGCATTTGGAAGCCCAGAGGATGTCTGGGCAATGTTCGGAGTAACTACGATGTTTGACAATGTCGGCGCAATATGGCTGCTCGGCACAGATGCTATTGACACAAACCCGATCGCCTTTTTAAGGTGGTCTCGACGTTTTTTACCTTTCTTATTAGAGCCTTACGATATGGTATGTAATCTGGTTCATGCAGAAAATACAGTTCATATCAAATGGCTTCGTTGGCTTGGATTTTCTTTTATTAGAAAAGTAAGTCACGGACCTAAACAACTACCCTTTTACGAGTTTGCGAGGTTAAGTAATGTGTGAGCCTGTAAGTATTGCTTCGGGAATCGCGGCAGTCGGAGGGGCTGTAAGTTCGGGCCGAGCGGCTAGGCAAGGCGCTGAAAATGCCGCTGAAAATGCTCGTAGACAAGCCATTTACAATAATGAAAGATACAACCAAGCAGTTGAATATCAGCAAGAGCTAGGCAAGTGGCAGGAAGAAAGGTATAATCAATTTGCTTCGTCTACTCAAAAAAGCTTGACGGGTCAGTTTGCTGCAATGCTTGAAAGGCTTGACCAACAGAGGAGGCAGTCCATGGAGCAAACGGCTGCTTACGACACTTCAAACCAACAAGGCTTGTCTCAGCTACGCGCTCAGCGAGCGGGCACTGGAGGCGGAAACTCGTTCCGTCTAGCTCAACAGCAATATGAACTAGCCATTGCTCGGCAGAAACAAACCGCATACAGAAACCTAGACGCTCAGTTTAGGCAAAGTGCGAGGGATATGCTGTCAATGCAGGCACAAGCTCAGAGCCGAGTCAACGCTGCTCTTCCGGCTCCCATGGCTCCAATTGATCCTGCACAGCCCGTGGCTCAGGTCCAATCGCCCAGTATGTTGCCTTACTTGTTTCAAGGTCTTAGCGGTGCTCTAGGTGCCGCCGCAAACTCTTACAGACTAAAAGACCCTACTCCTTCTACTTTCAACCCAACACCAAGCGTGTCGCCTCCCGGCTTTAACCCGATTGGCTCTGGCGGAGGTTTCGCATAATGGCTACAAGACGACGGCCTAACGAGCCTACTCCGTTTACGCAGGTAGTAGCAAGACCTGTAGATACTTCTGTCACTCCTGGCTCTGCTGGAATGCCGCAAGCGCCTGTAGCGCCGATTGCGCCCACGCCAGTAAGCAATCAGGATGCGCTAGATCTTCAAAATCTGGCTTCATCCCTGGGACAGTTTTCTAGGTCTCTTGCCGATCTAGGTACGGCCCAAAAACAGTTTGAACGAAGGGAGGATCAAGAGCAGAGGAGGTTAGAAGCTGAGCGTCAGGCTAAGCTAGACAGGGCGGATCGCCTTAGGAAAGAGGCTGAGGCTTTGAGCAGGCGCGATCGTTTAGACGCTGAGCGTGAAGCATCCCGCCTAGAAGAAGAGGCTCGAAAGTTAGGCACAAAGATTGCCAACCTTGTAGACCTCACTGGTGTTAACACAATTAGAGAGCTAAAGGGTCAGTTTGACAAGCTTCTAGACGCTGATGAGATTTCTATCGCAGAGCACCCTGGTTATGCAGAATTTTTCTCAATCGCTCTTGCAAAAAGGTTTGCAGAAAAAGATTTTTTAAGAGATCAGGATGCGCTAGACCGTCATCACCAAAAAGCGGATGACGAAACTAAGAATCCGAATTGGTTTACTAAGTGGTATTCAGGAAAAACTGAAGACACAATATCCTCTCTTCCTGATTGGATCCCCGATAAAGATGCGTTTTCGGATGCGTATCTACAGGCCAGGAATACAAAAAGCGATCGGCTGGTCGTTCTTCACAGCAGGTTTCTTAAAAAGCAGCAGCTTACTACAGAACAAACCAACCTTGAAGTCGATGTGCATGAAGCTTTGTCTTCAATGCTAGAAGATGAGAAACTTAATGCATCTGTTATCGCCGATGGGATTACATCTCTTCTCGACGTTCAGCGAAGAGATAGTCTCTCTAGCGCGTCTCAGGCTAAGCAGACTGTTGCAAACGCATTCCTTAGTTTTATCAAGACTAGAGAATCTTCGGACGAGATCGATGATTTATTAGAGGTTATAGAACTAATACAGACAGGTCCTGAAGGGACGCTTCCCAGATCGGCGTTTCTTTCTGGGGAAATCAAAGTTAAGTTCGACAACGAGATTCTGCCTGAGATCCGTAAAATTCAGGACAACTTAGATAAACAACAAGTAGCGGAAGTTTTTAACGCAAACGTTAATTTTCTTAACGGACAATTTTTAGATAGTTTTACGCAGCAAATTCAGCAAGAAGGATTTAACGTAGAACGTCTTGTTGACGGAGGATCTCAAAAACTCAGGGAAATTCTAAATCTTAAAGGCACCCCTAGCCAAGAAGATTTAGGTATTTATCAGATCCTTAGATCTCTTAATGCTAGGGTTGAAGGCAATAGCCTTAAGATCTCATCTGGCGAAAAAACAGCAATTATTGACCTTCAAAAGATTGCTGAAGAGTCAATGAGAATCGCAGTATCTAAGGACATGGTGCTGACTTTAGCGCAGGTCAAGAAGAATAAACTGTACGAAAATTTCTCTCCTGCGAATAAAGAACTCATTGCCCGAGCCCTGTCAATCAGGAATCTAAATGCTAACGCGAGTTCAATAAAGACAGAAGTAGAAAGACTGCTGACGGGAGATTACGGCTCTAATGTAGAAGAAGGAGTAGAGAACCTTAAAGCGGCTCTTGAGGTATATCGTGCTCTAAGGGGCAATAAAGACTCTAACCCAAATCTTGCTAAAGATGTTTTAGGGTCCGATAATCTTAGACTGTTGCAGATTGTCCTTAATCTTAACGAGCAAGATCAGGATCCAAGTCTTAAGAATATTAATACTCTTTTCGGAAAAATTAGAGATGGCTCTTTTAGCAAAGAAATAATTGACGCTAAGCTTGGCGATTCGTTTGGCGGATCTTCGTCTACAGTGCAGGACGAGATTGAAAACCAAATTTCTAAACCAGAAAATATAGCAAAGCTTAGTTCCGTTTTAGGAGCCTCTTTTGGGGGAAGAGCCCAGCCTCGTTTTCAAGTAATCCAACTTGCTAGGATCTTTTATGCTGTAGGTGGCGTGGAACCTAAAGAAGCCGTCAACATGGCGATGGCAGCTCTTCAAGAAGACTTAGTTGAAGTTGAAGGTTCGTTCTTTCCCGCAGAACTGCTTACCCGAACTACTTCTACTGGCGACTCGCCTTTAATGCAGAAGAATCCTAATTGGATTCCTCCTACGACAGAAGAAAAACAAGCTAGAAAGGAACAACAGAAAAAAAGAAAAGAGCACGAAGAAAACCTAAAGAACTACTATGAAATTTTGAGCAAATCGGCAGGTGTCAGGGTGTCGTTCCAGCAATTTACTCCTCCTGAACCTGCTTCTTACGGAGAGCGTCTAAGTGAGCTACAAGACAAACTCCGACGTGGTGAAGTAGATGCTTCTTATTTGGAGCCGTTCCTGACTGACGGAAAGGGAAATTTTGTAAGCCCAAATATTAGGAGAACTGACGGACTCCTTCCTGATTCTAGCGAAGCAAAGTTTTTCGATAAACAGAACGAATATCTTGATCGAGTAGAAAATTTAACAAAATCAGGAAACTACAAAGACGGCGTCGAGCAGAAGAGGCTGTTAATGTATCTTCACAAACTTTCTCTTGGTTCAAAGACTAAAACAGTCAGGACAACAGACGCATTTGGATTCCGAACTGGATCTAAGACAGTTCCTGTAGACACAATCCCTCCCAATGCTTGGCGTGAGTTAGGGTTTGAAGACCCGTCAGGGATGCGTTTCAAGCGTCATATGCAAGCCCTAGAAAAGGCGGGACTCATCGAAACAAACAAGGTCAATGAGTTTAAGCTTCCTAGACTTTTGGGCGATCCTACTAAAAAGCGTTATGTAGTAGATTACCAAGCTGTCACCCCTGCTAAGCTAGGAAAGTTTGAAGCAAAGCTTACTAAAGAGTTTCTTGACTACTCTTCAAAACTTTTTAATGCAGAAAACAAACTCCGTGTTAGCGAGGGTTTGCAGCCTCTTCCTATGAATGAACTTAGTCGAAGAATAGGATCCGGTCGGGCTACAAAAGTTCCTGATAACCCCTTCCCCGTGTATGAGTCTACTGTTGACTTTGAAGTAGATGTATTGAGGCAAGATCCGGGTAACTTTAGCGGTGTTGAACTTCTTCGCAAAGCTACTAAAGCAGTTAGAATGGGAACTGCTATTGTAGGAGAGAAAGGCGTTGCTTCTGATATTTACCAAGAAATTTTAAACAACGCAAACGCAAATCAAAGAGACAGTTTTGTTATTGTCCCAGTTCCTGGGCTAATCGAGGGTGGGACAAAATCTGCAATGAATCGCTTTGTTGTAAAGGTAAAGCGTTTTAACTCATCGGTTTTAAGTATTGTAGACCGTGACAACACCAACGACCATACTTATTCAACTGAGGAGATAGTCGCTCTTGCCCGTGCGTTTGAAAATACTCCTAAAGACAAAAGAGTAAGGTCTGAGTTTTCATTTAAAGGATCTGGCTACGGCGACAGATTTGAAGCCAGCATGGGACAATAGGAAAAGAGGTTTTTAAATGAGTTCATTTAGCCTTCCCGGTTCTGAGCCTATTTCTGAACAAGAAAAATGGCAAGACGCTTTGCGGCTGTCTCTTAGAAACGTAGATTTTGCTCCCAAACCTTTTGAGCAAGTCAATGTCCGAGAGGCAGAAAACGAAATTAGATATGCGGTAGATGAGAATATAGGGTTTTTCGGAAAATTCTATAATGCCTTAGCTGAAGAAACAGTTACCGGCCAGCTTATCAGTGATCTGGGAGATCCGTCGTTCCCCGACACTAACTACTACCCCAGTGATGAGGATAAAGGAAAGTTTGGCAAGGGACTTGATCCTGAAGTTGTCAATCGAATTGCGAATGAAACGAACTCTCTTGAAGAGTTTCTGTATGAATTAGACAACGCTCGATTGACTCAGAAACGCCGTGAAGAGCTTTACTCAGGAGGAGCCAGTGGGTTTGCTACTGGGTTAGCACTAACTATGGTTGCTTCTGGAGGAGAAGCTGCTGTGCTTGCAGCGCTGATTAGTGCGGCTACGGCAGGAGCCGGAGCACCCTCTGCCGTCGCTTCAACAACAACGAATCTCGCAAACACGGCAGCACGGGCTACTAGAGCCAGGGCTATTCTCAAGGCTGCTGGGTCTTCGCTAGCTCTTGACGTTCCTCTAGAAGGTATTCGTTATGCGACCGACAAGACGATGACTACTACTGATCTTTTGATTGGTTTAGGAGCGTCCGTGACAATGGGAGCAGGCTTCGGGGCTCTCTTTCCAGAGTCGTTTGTCGGCCCGTTAAGAGAACTTGTAGATACAGCTAAAATTCAGCAAGCTGCCGACGCTGCTGCAAAAGCTGGCGACACAGCTACGGCTGATGCTCTAAATAATCTCGTTAAGTCTAGAATTCGTGTTCGACGCTTTGTGGGAGACGACCCCACTGAAGAGGTTATGGAGATGGATCTAGCTACGCTCCGAAAAGAAGCAAAGAAGTATGGGATTGACATCAGTGAACGATTCTTCGAGACAACTACTGTTGTTGATCCTGTTACAGGAAAATCTGTAGAAGCCGTAGTCAGAAGGGTCCCTAATCGGGTTAAGGATATTGAGGAAGCTCTGACTCAGCAGGACGAGCCTATTAAATACTCTCTGAAAAGGATGTCGAATCCTGAAGCTACCCCCCGAGCTAGAGAGACAAAGCCTGTTCCCCAAGACATGCAAGTTCCCGGCCTCTACGAAAGAAGGGTCAGAGGCAAGGCTAAGAAGGAAGCAGATGAAGAACTGACTAAGCTGGCTAAGCAGCTAGACGACGATGAGCCGCCTCTAGAAGTAGATACCGCGGGCCTCCGAACCGACGGTGTCAAGAAGTTGCTTGAAGGAGATTCTGAAGCTGACTTTGATCAGGTCAAAATTCTCAACGTCATGCGGCGAGTTGAAAAAGACCCAGAAGTCGTTGTTGAAGTCATTGACGAGCTTAAAAGAACCGGAAATGACCCCTTCCTACCTCTTAAACAAGAAAGAATCAGCAACGACCGCGAAATACGACTAGAGCTTCTTTCTGAGTATTACGAAGAGGCAAAAAAGCTTGTTGGAAAGCGTAGAGACTACAGGGCTCGAAGAAAAGCTCTGGTTGGGGACGAAGCTAAAAAGCAGCTAGAAAAAGAATATACAGAAAAGCTGGCTAAAGCTCGAAGCAAAGCTGATAAAGAAATGCTTCGGAGAGATTATAATCGCAGGATTAAGGCAGCAGAAAAGATCCAAGCTGATTTAGATCGGGCTTTTGGAAAGGGAGTTAACTTGTCGTCTCCAGCAAGCGGCGTCCCGCTTCCAGGCCCAAAGGGATCTTCTGGAGCGACCACTGCTGGACCGAATCTTGTTCCAAGGCAAACAAGGCCCATTAAGTATACTAAGGTTTCAAAGACTAGATTTGTTGATGAACAAAAACTTCGAGATCTTGTAATCGCAAGAAAGATGCTCGAAAGAATTGGGCGTCAAACCAAAGCCAACAAAGCAGTAAAAGCCCAGGTAGAAAGAAAGTGGGCTCAACTCGGTCGTCAAAACAATGGCGACGCAGCACGGCGACGTTACGCCAGGGTTCTTGGGGTCAGCCCTAAGATTATTGCTGGACCTGCCGACATTCTCAAAAGAGCTACTATTTCCGCAGCAATAAAAGCTGCCAAAAGGGGCTACGCTGTTATCGGAGAAGTGGGCAAGCCCAAGGGTATAAAATTCTCTACGGGACTTGTTCTTAAGGGTGTTCGGTATGGGCTGGCAGGCAATGCCGAGCAAATGCTATGGAAGCTCGCAACTACAAAGGGGAAAAACGCAAAAGAAGTTAGAACTAAAATTATTTCTTACTTGAAAGAACGCGGGGTCGAAAATCCAGAAAAGTTGTCCAAGGACTTTGCTAAAAAGGTCAAGGACGATATCAATAAACTTCCTGAGTCTAAGAGAAGTACTTACGTTGCAGATCTTTCCGAAATGGAACTAGAGTCTGCTCGGCGTGTTCGTAAAGACGGAAGCGTTTTTGTTCCTAACAGGGGAGACTCACTGTTTGGCGAACGGCGTAATATTGATTTCAAAGTTGATGCCGATCTTCTAGGAGAAAAACCTAGCCTTAAGTCTGGGAGCCCAGAAGAAACTGAATACAAGGGATCGAATTTAAAGAAAGACGATCCTGATATTGACCCCGACGATGTTGACGATCTTACGCAGAAAAACCCTGAGGATGTAGAAGAGTCTATTGTAACTGACGACAAGAACAATCCAGTTGCAGTAGGCGACAGCGACGATGCAGAAGCCGTAGACATCTTTATGAGAACCCCTCAAAAGTATGACACTCCTGCTAGGGGAGGGACGCTTGCTGCAAACGGTGACCGGGGTAGCGGTTTCCGAGATTGGATTGCAAGGAAGGTAGACCGAATGGGAAAGGTTCCAGGTCTAAGCCTTATTCCTTATGTTGGCAATTTCTTCTTTAATGCCTTTACTCCTGTTGTCTACAGATTCTTAAACAGCGCATCTGACAAAGTCAGGTTAGCAGCAGCTATTTTCTTTGACGACCCTAGAGGACACGGTCAGTCAAGCGTCATGGCAATTGCTAGACTTAACTTTGAACGTGTCACGCAAGAACTTAGTCAAAAGCTGGCAGTAGCAGGAGAAGCAGCAAGAAAGCAAGGCAGAAAACTTTTAGACCGCGACCTAATTAGAATGGTCCGCAGCGGAAAAGACTTTGACGGTCCTGAAGGTATTGCGGTTGCGGCTCTAAGAGATTTCTTTAAGAAACTTAAAAAGTTCGCCGCAGATGAGGGACTCCCTGTAGATGAGATTCCTGACGATCCTTCTTACTTTGCTCGATCTTGGAACCCGGCAAAGTTCCGGGCTAAAGTAGAGCAGTTAGGAGGCGGTAAAAAAGGCCGGGATAAGATTACTAATTTCTTAGCCGAGGCTATTAAAAGAAAAAACGAAAAGCTTACCGAAAAACAGGCCATTGCTGTATCTAAAAGAATTGTTGAATACCTCAACAACCCAGAAGCAAAAAGGCATTTAAATAACTCTGTAACTACTCTAGACAAACTAAAGACTCAGTTAGTCGAAGAGCTAGGAGATATTCAAGATGACGCGCTTTCTGAAGCAGGCGGTATTGTTGGTCTGGCTGACGATCTAATCAACATTATCGGGCGAAACCATACCGACTCACCCAACCTGTCTTTCGGTCGCAGACGAATCAAACTAGACGAACTGTTTGAGCAGACTATTGATGGGGTGCAGGTCAACCTTGACGACTTGCTGGATATGGACATTAGTCTGCTAACTCGTCGATATGCACACCAGTCAATCGGCGCTGTTGCTGCTAGAAAGGGCATTGCTCAATTGTTTGACGGGGATGCCAGTAAAACAATTGTTGACGTAAAAGCCCTTATCCGCGAGTCAGCCCAAGATGCCGGAGACTCGGATGCAGAAATTGCAATGTTTGAGAGAATGCTGGAGGTGGGATACAAAACGATCACCGGACAGCAAGTCTACAACAAAACAGTAATGAAGATTGCCCAGGCAAACAACATGTTTGCTCAAGCTACTCTAGGAATGACAATGGGCTTTGCTCAGATTCCTGAAATTGCAAACATTGTTTTCCGATCAGGTTTCCGGGCTGCGTGGCAGCAGCTTAACCTCAGAGATGTTGTTTCAACTTTCGGAATGGGTTTCAAAAGAAACCGACTAAGAAGTGAAGTTGACGAGCTTTCAGCATGTCTTGAGGCATTTACTGGCATTGGTGGTGACTTCAGTCGAGGGGACCACTTCATGCGCCGAATGGATGACATCGGTTTTGATGACACGGAATTTGTAAACACTAAAATTGGAAAGGTTTTAGATGCAGGTCGATTAGTTTCCGTGCTCAACCCTCTCGGCGTCATGCCGATGGATACCATGATGCGTCGGTGGGCTTCCCGAGCTTCTTTCCAGCATTTCATGAATACGGCCTACAGTGTCGGAAAGGATGGTCGGATTGCTCTAAAGAAAAGCTGGTGGAGAAACTCCAAAGAGCGTTTCGCTCAACTAGGGATGAACGAAGATGACGTCAATCGGATTGCTAAAATCCTAAAGAACACTGATTATGTAAAATACGAACGTGGAATGTTCGGCAGCTACATCGTTAAAAGCTTTGACTTTTCCAAGGTAGATGATCAAGGAATAGTAGACAAGTTTGTCATGGCTCTGCGTCGCAGCACAGACAGCATGGTCCAACGACAAACATTTTCTGAGATGCCTGCCTGGATGAACACCGAAGTAGGCAAGCTGTTCAGTCAATTCCGTGTCTTTGCTATTGTCGCCAAATCAAAACAGTTAGCGGCTGGTCTAGCACGCGGCGATGCCTACGAACTAGGTAACGTTGTTGGGGGAGCCGGTCTAGCTACACTAGGGTATTTAATGCAGACCTACTACAGATCTTTGGGACAAGAAGATCCAGAAGAATACTGGAACGAAAAGACAGGCGACACCGATAAACTTATTCGCTCTGCTATTATGCGAAGCGGGTATTCTACTATTTTCCCTGCTTTAATTGACTTAGCCGCTAAACAAACAACCGGAGAAGGTGTCTTTGACTCATCAGGAAGAACAACAGGTCAAGCAGTAGATTTCTTTGAAGGGGCTACTATTGCCAGCAACTACAACAAAATTAAAGATGTTCTTAACGCAACTATGGGAGCCGTCTTTAGAGATAAAGAACTTACCCAAAGAGACTGGCAGCACCTTCAAGGTCTAGTCTGGTTAGCAAAAATTCCGGCTCTTGATCAGCTAATTAACAAACAACTTATTTCTAACGCTCCCGAATCTAACCGATAACTATGCCCTCACCTTACTCATACGTTGACTTCGGGACTGCCGGAGATCTTAACGCTACTCAGATTTCAGGCACGTTTGCCCCTACTGGATTACAGTTTGTAAATGTCAACGACATCTACGTGACTGTGACCGGATTGAGTGGGGCAATCACCACGCTTACCTCTTCTCAGTTTACGGTCACTACATCTCCATCTCTTGAGGTTGTCATTAAGACAGCAGCAGCAGGAGGGGTAGATCTCACAGCAACCGACGAAGTTCGCATTGGTCGATCAACTAGCATTGACGAAGCAGCCCGCGTATTCTCAGACGGCTCCGTTCTCAAGGCTAGCGACCTCAATACGCAGACCAACCAACTGCTGTATAGCGTCCAGGAGTCTATTGATACTGGTGGGGGTGCGCTGCCGATTGAGACCGACAACACCTACAACGCAGGCAATCGTCGGATCAAGAACCTTGGATCGCCAATCAACGACGCTGATGCAGTCACGCTGTCCTACGTCACTAATCTTGCTCTTTACAACGGAGCAGAAGAGCCGCAGGGGTGGTCGCTGACAGCCGGCATTTTTACAACCTCAAGCAGTGACTTGCTGTATACGCTAGTCAACCCAACGCCTGCTACTGCGGTTGACAACATGTTCTTGATTGAGATTCAAGGCGTGCTGCAAATCCCGACCACTGACTACACGGTTACTGAGTCCGCAGGAGAGTTTGAACTTAGGTTGATTGGAGCAGCCTCCCTGGATCCATCCACAACGATAACTGTCAGGAACTTCGGCACAAGCCGCAACATTATCACTGCTCCATACAAGGCTGGCAATGCATCAAGCGCAACTAGTCACTCGTTGAGCATTGATATTCTGAACAGCCAGCAAGGCGATGTAATCAATGCACAGGATCCCTCTGCAACTGAGTTGTTCCGTGTTGATCCTACAGGTCAAGTTATTGTCGGCCCTGGTGACACAGAAGCTGTGGGACGCAGTTCGATGTCTACTACTAAGATTCAAGTAGGAGCCATTGATACAGTTGGAAGCGGAACCCCTGACAAGCATGGAGTAAAGCTCTATACTTCAAGCAATAACGGGATCATTGAGGTCCAGGGCCAAGCACCTGCATCTAGCGATGTAGCTGTTCGCGTCTACGACTGGGCCTCTAACGGGTCTCTTTTGACTCCCTTCAAGGTTACTTACGGCGGAGCCCTTGAGATTTCAGGAGACGCTACAGTTGTTGGCTTTACTGCTAGCGGAAATGCTACGATTCAAGGCACGACAGCCTTGCAAGATAACGTAACCGTTACTGACGGCAAGACGATCGGATTTACAGGAAGCAATCACCTAGAGATTAGCTCTGATAAGATTACCCAAGCTGGCAACATTCAATTCAAACCGGGTACTGCTGAGCTTGTTTCGGATGACGGCACTGTTGGCATCAGGACTACGACTACGCCTGGAGCTATTGCGATTGACAGCAACGGTCGCGTAACTATTGGTCATGGCGGCAATGGTCTGAACGGTAATGGTGGGCCTGGATCGATTCGGTTTAATGGCGATGGAAATTCACCTCAACTCGGTCCTGGCCTAAGATGGCAGAACAACGGTGTTGTTCTAAGAGGCTTTAAAATTCCGTCTGGACAGGGCGGAACTGCTGGAAACAACATCGACCCGGCTCCTCTTCTTCTTTCAGAGTTTGCCACAGGAGCTAGCAGTGTTGCTTTAGACAGCTCAGATGTTGGGGACGCCTACGCAGTCTGCAAAAAGCAAGTTTTTGACTACGTTAATACTAATGCTTTTGTCGGTCATCTTTTGCAACACGCAGCCGACACATCTGTTTCAAATAACAGCAGAGTTTTAGTCCAAATCTCAGGTACTGACCATCTTTTTAGGCCAAACTCAGGTTTTACTGTTAACGGAACTGAAGATTATATTGGCATTACAAAAGGTATTTGGCTAGTAGATTACTCTTGTCGAGTCACGAATACTGACGATGAAGATCGGGCCGGAGCTGCTGTGCAGGCTCAGCACATTATTAATTCAAGCCCTCCTAGTGGAGCCACTGATGGCAGCGGTAATGGAACAGATACTTGGAATACGATTCCAGATGCAACAGATTCTATTAGTACGATATCGGCAGTTAATGACGCTTCGGTTTCTACTGGAATGCTCCGAATTGTCTTTACAGTAGGAGGAAGGTTAGCCACAGATACTGCTAACAGCAGCGGAACTACCGTAGGTGGTATTAACAACTCTGATTATAAATTTAGAATCGTTTTATCAGAAACATTTGGCGCGGACGACAGAAGCTTCGCAGTTTCTAATCAAATTCTTAGACTTACACGGGTTGAATAATGACTACTAGAGTAACTACAGAACTTCTAAAAGAAGTTGCTACCTCATCTACTAATGATGGGACTTCACTAAATTCTGCTGACTCTGGAAAGGTAGTTCAGCTAAACGCTCAGGGAGCTATTCCTTCAGTATACTTTAATCCAATCATTGATCAGTGGCGCCTTACGTCAAACTTGACGGGCGATGCGGCTCCTATTTCTTCTAACTTGAATCGCTCTGCTAAGCTAGGCGGCGACACGATGTCTCAGTCTAGCGGCGTCTTCACGTTTCCTAAGACTGGCATTTACAAGGTAGAGGCGGTGTTTCAGGCTGCTGCAACAGCAGGAACTGGCAACTGCACCGTTTCAATCGACGTTTCCACAAACGCCGATATTGAGACGCCTACGTTTGCAGCGGCTGCTCAAGGACTGGAAAGCGGACTGCCTACGGTAGACTTCGGAAACATTTTTCTTTCTGCATTAGTAGACGTGACCTCTACCTCGTCTGTAAAGGTTCGTTTTTCCGTAGCCCAGAGCAACGACGGAAATGCTCTTATGGGTAGTTCTAGTGCTAACCAGACTCACTTTACTTTTACACGCATTGGTGACACGTAATGGACGCTGATCTCATGCTCGCCTTAGGAAGGCTAGAAGGTAAAGTGGATGCTTTGATACAGGGACAAGCTGCTCAAGGAGAAAAACTAAACGCTCACGACAAACGAATTAGGCAACTAGAGCAGTCTAAGTCTTGGTTTCTTGGTATCGCCGCTGCTGCTGGTAGTGGGGCTTCTATCGTATGTAAGTTTCTTTTTAACTAATGTTCTATGGACGACAAAACACTAAGCGATCTTCACTCGGCTGTAGCCGAAGAACTTCTCCGCCGCGTGATGGCGGGAGATGCGACTTCGGCAGATTTGAACGTCGCCCGAGGGTTCCTCAAGGACAATGGTATCGACGCTGGTCTTGACCAAAGCGAGCCTTTGGCGGATCTTGCTAAGACTCTCCCCTTTAACGTAGACATGAAAAAGGTTGCTAATGGCTAAGTCCCGCAAAAAACTTGCTATTCCAATTCTTAAACGTCTCGTTGAACAGCTTAAAGCTAAAGGAATGTCTGTAGGAATGGCGAATGCAGTCGCTCGAAAGCGTCTTCAGCAGAGCGGAAACCTTAAAAAGGGCAAGGATGAGGCTACTGCAAAAGGCAAAAAGCGGTCAAAGATGGGCGCTGCTGGCCGAGCTAAAAGTCGAGCCGCAAAGGAATCTGGGCGAAAGCCTAGCGACTATAAATACAACTCTTCTACTAACCGAGCTACTTTAAAAAATGGCTAAGTCCCGCAAGAAGCTTTCGATCCGCAAAAAGGATCCCCGACTCGCTAGGGCTGGCGTGTCTGGTTACAACAAGCCCAAGCGAACCCCTAACCACCCCAAGAAGTCCCACATCGTCGTTGCCAAGGAAGGCAGCAAGGTCAAGACGATCCGCTTCGGCGAGCAAGGGGCCAAGACTGCGGGCAAGCCGAAAAAGGGTGAAGGCGAGCGAATGCGAAAGAAGCGGGCTAGCTTCAAGGCACGGCACCGTCGCAACATCGCTAAGGGTAAGATGTCTGCGGCATACTGGGCTAATCGCACGAAATGGTAGACGAACAACTGAGGGACTTCAGGAACTTCCTGTATTTGGTCTGGAGCCACCTCAACCTCCCAGACCCTACTCCCATCCAATACGACATCGCTGAATACATCCAGCACGGCCCAAAGCGTAGGGTGGTGCAGGCATTTCGTGGTGTCGGGAAGTCTTGGATTACCTCAGCGTTCGTAGTTCACCAACTGCTGCTAGACCCGACAAAGAACATCCTAGTGGTGTCTGCGTCGAAGCAGCGGGCAGACGACTTCAGCACTTTTACCCTCCGTCTAGTCACAGATATGCCTCTATTGAGGCACTTGATTCCTACGGAGAACCAGCGCAACAGTAAGGTTGCCTTTGATGTTGGTCCTGCTCCGGCCTCCCACGCTCCCTCTGTGGTGTCCAAGGGCATTACGTCGCAGATCACGGGTGCCCGTGCAGACCTGATCATCGCAGACGACGTGGAGTCCATGAACAACTCCCAGACCCAGACGATGCGCGACAAGCTGTCTGAGGCGATCAAGGAGTTCGACGCGGTGCTCAAGCCGGACGGGGCCATCCTGTTCTTGGGGACGCCCCAGACAGAAGGGTCCATCTACGCGGCTCTCCCAGAGCGTGGGTTCAAGACACGGATCTGGCCTGCCCGGTATCCTAAGAAGACTCAGTTGCCTCGATATGGAGATCAACTAGCTCCGAAGATCGCTAGGGAAGTCCTGGATGACGAAGAGCTAGTAGCCCAGCCTACAGACCCCAAAAGGTTTGACGCAGAGGATCTGCTGGAGCGTGAGGCGTCTTACGGTCGAACAGGGTTTTCCCTCCAGTTTATGCTGGACCCGAGCCTGAATGATATCGACCGATACCCGCTCAAGCTGGCTGACTTGGTCATCATGTCCCTGAATCCCCGTGAAGGCCCCCAGAAGCCCGTGTGGGCCTCTTCGGCTGAGAACATGATCCAGGACCTGCCCAACGTCGGAATGCCCGGAGATCGCTTCTACGGCCCTGTGACGCTGGGTGATGGATCCTGGGCTCCCTACACGGGCTCAGTGATGGCGATTGACCCGTCTGGACGGGGTGCCGACGAGACCTCCTATGCGGTCGTCAAGATGCTCAACGGGTTCTTGTTTGTCACAGATGCGGGAGGTTTCCCTGGAGGTTACTCTGAGGATACGCTCAAGCGTCTAGCGATGGTCGCTAAGAACCAAGAAGTCAACCTGATCAGGATTGAGTCTAACTTCGGAGACGGGATGTTCACCCAACTCCTGAAACCTGTCCTGGCAAAGATCCATCGGGTCACTTGCGAAGAAGTACGCCACAGCCAGCAAAAGGAGCGTCGGATTTGCGACACTCTAGAACCTGTGATGAACAGCCACAGGCTCGTAATTGACCGCAAAGTCATTGAAAATGACCACGATTCTACTCGTCACTTGCCCCCTGAAAAGGCACTACGGTATCAACTGATTTACCAGATGAGCCGTGTGACTCGTCACAGGGGAGCCCTGGCTCACGACGACCGTCTAGATGTCCTGGCTATGGCGGTAGCTTACTGGGCAGAGCAAATGGCACAGGATGCTGACGATCAGATCTCTCGAAGAAAAGACGAGGCTCTCAGAGATGAACTTGAGAAGTTTGCTTCTGGAGTCTTGGGACGTAAACCCAAGCCGTTAAGTTGGTTCTAATAGGCTTACTAAAGGCCCCACCATGGAGGCCCTTCCTACTACTACATCCCCCTACCCTCTAAGATGCCCCAACCAGCTCACACTCGAAACTACAAGAAAGAGTATAGGGACTTCCACGGGAAGCCTAAGGCTCGTAAAAACAGGGCAGCAGCAAATAGGGCAAGACGAAAGATGGGTCTAAAGGTAGGAGATAAAAGAGAAGTAGACCACAAGAAATCTATGAATAACGGAGGGTCTAACGCTAAAAGCAACCTTCGTATTGTCTCTCGTAAAACTAACAGAAAAAAAGGAACTAAAAATGCCTAGAGGACGCGGTGGCGAAGGTGGCGGAGGTGGCGGCGAAGGCGGCGGTGAGGGTGGTGGAGACGCTACCCCGGTTAGGAAGACTGGCCGAGAAGCTCGAAACAAGCGCCGAAAGAATCGTCGTAGGAAGCCAGCAAAGGCTGCTAAGAAGCGTGAGGATCTTCGTATTAAGAAGGGGTCTTCAGGCTACTAATGGACGAATATCGACTTGTTAAGGTTGTCTGGAAAGACATCCAAGGTCTCGATGAAACCTGGGTAGACATGGGAGACATGTCTCAATTTGAGCCCGTCTCTGTGGAGACTGTAGGGTGGATTGTTGTAGAGAGTAAAGAGTATATTACTGTGCTGTCTTCTCTCTCTGCTGACAAAACCTTTGGAGGTAGCGTCACTTCAATCCCTAAGGGCTGTGTTGATTATATCTCTCCAGTCTGTTTTGGTCAAGAATGTTTCGGTGAAAAAATCTGAAAGCCTATAATAACAGGCTGTCGAACCGCGGACCCCCCATGGGGGGCCGCAGGAGCCACTTGTGGCTCCAAAGAACGCCTCGCGAAGCGAGACGATCACCAGGCATCGCCGCGCGACCAGCGCGTCCGCTAGAGATTGCCGCAGGCTCCCTAAGTGCCCGCCCCACGCATGTTTGCGTCGGGGTGTTTATGTGACCCTGAGCCGACCGAAGGGAGGCTCGAAATTTTTTTGGGCGTGATAGTTGCTGCTAGTGCCAGATATGCGACGATTGAGGCGGGCCGAGGGGCGGCGGTGGTCGTCGCCCTGGTAGCCTGTTCCTCAATCCGGGGGATCCCCCGGAAAGGATCACAAGAATGAAGATTGCAAACGAAAGGGCCGAAACCATCTCGGCTAACGTAGACGAGCGCGCGAACCGCGAGGTGATCGCCGCTGACAAGGCTGGCCGGAAGGCCGTCAAGCTGTGGCGCGAGGCTCTCGGCAAGCTGTCCGATCGGGCGGTGGCGCTGGGTCGTCTGGTGTTCGATTGGGTCGATGGTCGGAACCTCGCTGAGGTGACGGGTTGCCCGATCGCGACGACCTACACCGACAAGTCGAAGACTGAGGTTAAGACTCAAGGTCTCGATCTGCGCTGGGGTATCGAAGAGACGGCCATCCGCGACCTACGCGACCTGGGCGGGCTCTCGGTGCAAGCCGAGGTGATGTCGCTACCGGTCGCGCCAACGGTCAAGGAAGCCGCCCGCAAGCTGCTCGCCAACCTGCCCAAGAACGACGAAGGAAAGCAGTTCCGGGGCTGCGAGCGTTACAACAACGCCGAGGCTCGGGCTCGCCTGGAGCTGTTCTCGGAGCGAGGCCTTCATCGCGGCAGCGGCGAAAGCGAGATTAAGCTGGCTCAGGAGATCGTTAGAGAGCGGACCGGCGGCTCGGACGAAGGTGACGCTGCGGGCGGGACGTTCGGCGACCTGCTTAAGGCCGTGGACGGTCTGAGCAAAGCGCTGGCGGGTCTCGCTGTCCCTGAAGAGGACGCGGACACCTTCCTGCTCACCGTCGCGAGCCACATGCATAAGTTGGGCGTCATGCCCAAGGGCGGCAAGGCTCTCCCCGGCAAGGTGCTCAAGCTGATCCAGGTGGCGAAGGCAAACGCCACTAAGCGATGACGGCTAGCGATCCGGGGGATTCCCCGGATTCGCTGCTCGATCTGCTCGGCGCTTGCCTGATGATCGCCTTCGTGATCGCGCTCGCGCTGTTCGGCTGATCGAGCCGCCCCTGTCCCTCCGGGGGCGGGGGCTTCTCGCGGGATAGGGAGCGAAGCTCCCCAAAGATGGACGCCCGAAGGGCGACCGCTAAAGATGCGACCGAAGGGAGCCAGAGAAGCGACCGAAGGGAGCCACGGCTCGCGAAGCGAGACCGCAGGATGCGGGGGGCGTCGAGAGGGGGGCGCAGCCCCTCTTTCGTGATAGCGTAGAGTCCGTGGGGTCAGTGCAGTCCGGGGGATTCCCCGGATCAGTTGGCCGCAGGTGTCCATGAAAAAGTTGTGGAATTACGGTTGACAGTGGGGATACTTTGTGGGACAATAGGCGAAGCCGTTGGAGATTCTCCTTTGGTTGGCGCTGGCCGTTGGTCAGCGTCTCGTTCATTCCATACAGAATCCGGGGGATTCCCCGGAATGGAGAAGAAGATGAAAGTAGTAGAAGCAAACCTGGAGCTTCCGCTGGTGGATCAAGTCGAGCAGATCGACTACCACCTAGCGAGAGTTGAACAGGAGGCTGACTGCGATTGCATCGGTGACTACCTGATGTATATCGCATCGTGCCTCATGGACGAGAACCGCTCGGGCATCACCGCTCGGGTGGCGGACGACTGGCGAGATGCCTGTTGCTACGGCGCCGAGGGCGAGGACGGGAACATGGTCGAGCCGACCTCCGAGGAGCGAAGGATTCGCGGTGCGACGATCAGGCCGTTCCTGTTCGTGTTGCGTGCGTGGTGCGAGGAGGAAGGGGTATGACTACCAAGCACAGCAACGCTGCTGTGT
>MDTG01065093.1_pt1 | contig 39807 bp, 32 predicted proteins | sample 811421 | NCBI WGS metagenome assembly MDTG01 (sample SAMN05326645, study PRJNA326480) | marine metagenome | isolation source: seawater | place: Pacific Ocean: South East | collected 2011 | reverse complement strand
TTAATATTTAAACTTCCTTTTGACAAAAAAAGTATTTCAAAAATTGCTTTAAAACAAATGGAATTTTTGAAACACAATGACTCTAATAGACTGGATAATATTAAAGATTTATTGAATGAACATTTAGTTAAACAATTTTTATTACCAGAATTCAAAAAAAATTATTTAATGGAATTAGTAGATAAATATGCAATTCCAGATTTTAAAAATATCCAATTAAAAGATTTAAAAAGTTATAATAAAACATGGATTGGAAAAGGATGGGCAAAAATTTTCGATCAAGATAAACAACGCATACTAGAAAAAATGGAAAATTTAAAAAGATTTTTACAATTTCAAACAAAAGAAAATATTTTAAATACATTTAATATTATTTCTGAATCATCCAATTTGAATGAAGCAAAAATAATGATGAAAATTAATGTTCCTCAATTATTAAAATTACAAAATTTAACAATAAACCCTAATTTAATCAATGAACAAATGAGAAATGCACCTAGATTAAAAATGAATAAAATTATGAAAGAATTGCAAGATAATTTAGAAAATATAATAATAGAAAGAAGTAAAATAAATACACCTGTGTTTCAACAATGGAAAAATAATCAACAACAAAAAGCTCAGGAATTATCAAATAAGATTGCCAATGTAGTAAAAAATACGAAAGAAGTCACTTCAGATATGGAGGACTTAATGCAGGAACAAAAATATGTATTAGAACTATCTGCAATCCAACCAAACGAATTTTTTAAAGAATTTTTCACTGTTGGAATCACAAACAAATTTGATAATAAAAATAATGAGGTTGGAAAAAAATATATATTTAAAAAATACATTTTTAATTCTATTAGTCAAGATGATGAAGTATTTAATACCGAATTTTTCTTAGAAAATAAACAATCAGTTGATGCCATCTTAAATAATATTCAAAAATTATTTGAAAACTTAACAGAGTTAGGCACTGTTGAAATATTTTCCGTTTTACAAGAAGCAAAAGAACATAGTTTTAAAGCAAGAATACGTGATGGTCTTAAAGCAATATTAAGAAAAGAATGTAAATTAAAACGTCGTGGGTTCTTAGGAAATGTAAAATCGAATAAAGAAATGTTAATCAAAAGTGAGTTAAAACAAAATCCTAGTAATTTAACTGAGGCCAATATAGAAAAACATAATCAAGGTGGCAAAAGAAGAAATAAAACAAAAAGAAAAAATAAAATAAGAGCAAGAAAACACGGAAAAACAAGTAAAAGATGAAACAAGAAAACTTATTTATTGTAAAATTTAAAAGTAAAAATATATAAAAACTATATAGTTTGTTGGGCAAGTATTGAAAAAGGTTAGGGCGAGAATCCCAATAAATAGAAAATATTATATCTACCTAGTCTATACTCCATGAATGACTTTAAAAACAAGGGTTACATCGTGATCAAAAACAAACAACCCGATACATTTGAAACATTAGCTAATCATTTTTATCATGACAACAAAGTAGATTATGAAGCATTACAACATTTTATTGACAATAGTTATTTTCCCTCTTTACAAAAAAACATCACCGGTGTTGAGATCGTTCATCCCCGCTATGGGAAATTCCGATTTAGTGACAACAACAATTCCTCCGACGCAGCAGCATTTCACGGTGACATTTACAATCACACTGACGAAGATATCGTACCTGTATATACGTGTCTCTATTATTTTGACGACGCTACTTTAGAAATCATTCCTCAAACTCATAAACAATCCTTTTTACATTCCACTAGTTCCCATGCTTCCTATAAAAGCAAGGAACAAATCCACATTCAAGGAGGTACTTTCATCATCTTTAACGCAAACATACATCACCGTGGAGTTAATTTTAAAAGCAAAGGAAGTCGGCGATTGCTGCAAATATTCGAAGTCACTTTAAACGACGACGACTATGTACGTTATTCCCCGAAACTAATGATTGTAGAGACGCAAAAATCCTTTTTTGTGCAAACAATGACGAAAATAGCCAAGCAATTGTACGAAAACCGGGAACAAGAAATGCTAACGTATTTGCACTATGTTCTTGTCTATAACAATTTGCAATACAAGATAGGTTTAATGATTGATTTGTCACCATATGAAAAGCAAGGAAAACTCGTTTCCTACGAACCCGGAAAACGTATTTCCGTGGATCGCTGCAAAGAGTGTCAAGATACAAATATCAACATCATTTGCGACAACAACATTCGCAGTTGCGACCCAGGTACTTATTACTTTTATTGCTACATTTTATATTGGATACTGTCATTTGTCATTCTGTATCTTCTCTTCAAATGGGAAAAACCGCTCAAAAAAATTGCCAAATCGGTATTTCGAAAAAAAGTGTTCAGTAAAAATATATAAAAACTATATAGTTTATATATTATATGGCAAGTATTGAAAAAGGTGCAAAAATATTTAAAACAAAATGTTCTCAATGTCACACAGTAAATGAAGGAGGCGCACATAAACAAGGTCCAAATTTACATGGACTATTTGGTAGATCAACTGGATCAGCAGCTGGATATTCTTATTCACAAGCAAATAAATCAAAAGGAATAACATGGAATGATGACACATTATTTGAATATTTAGAAAATCCCAAAAAATATATACCTGGAACGAAAATGGTATTTGCTGGATTAAAGAAAGAAAAAGAAAGAAACGATTTAATTGCATATTTAAAATCAGCAACCCAATAAAACTTTCTATGGTTTCACTATAATTTTGTCTATCTATTTACTACCAAAAATGCTTATTAATTTATATATTTGATAAATAAATTAATAAGAAATATGAATCTATATTTTACAAATTTGTAGGTGAAACAAAACTAATGACCTTTGGTTCTTCTCCATAAATATAATCTTTGCTTTGAACAGGAACTGGTAATTGAATTAATCGTGATATTCCATTATCATCTGTTTCTACAAACATATGACCATATTTTAATATTCGTAAATTTTCAAATGCAGGTAATAGGTCCCGATTATACATTTCTGCTGCAGAAATTAATATTTTTCGATTACCAGTTTCTTTGAATTCATCTGTCAATTTTTTTATATTTTCACGTATTTGAAATATTTGTTCCATTTTTCGATCAATTTGTTTTGACTTTTCAAAATTATTGTAAATTTCATTATAATCATCCAATACTTCTTTGTATAATTCACTTGTTTGATTATATCTTTCCAAATTTGTTTCGAATAATTTACTTGCGTTTTCATCACTTAAAAATTTAAAAATAGAATCCATTTTATTCAATATAATTTCTTGTTTATCTTCTTGCATATCATCAAAATATGTATTCAGAATATAATCCATTGGCATATATTCACCTTTGTATAATTTAATATTTAAATCACATGGTTTCGTTTTACTACCACAAATAGCACGATAGTAATTATCTTCGATAAAAAAATTTGTTCCGACCTTTTCTTTACAATAAATACAAGGTATTTTTACACTATTTGCACGTATTTTTGCATCTTTAATTGTTATTCCTTTCTCAAAAGCAGATTTTTTCATTTTTCGTAACTTTATTTCATAATCATTTTTTAATTTTAAATAATCATTCAGACTTTCTAAATAATCTAATTTCTTTTTACTTTTTTTCTTATTTTCTTCATCGTCACCATCATCATTATTAATTTCAACAAAAGGATTATTTTCCATTTCAATCTTATCTAAAGACGGAGGTACATGTTGTAAAATTAATATTGGATTATTTGAGCATATAAGTACTTTTAGTTCTGGTGTTCTGGCTAAATCTAATTCACGAAGTTGATTGTTTTCACATTCTAATTTCTCTAATGATTCCGGTAAATTTTTTAATTCAGTTAATTCATTATTTGACAAATTTAATTCTTTTAGTTTAACAAGACTTTCACTATTAAATTTGGAAATACTATTGTCAGATAAATCAAGTATTTCAATGGACGTCGGTAAATTTTCAACAGTATTTAACATTTGGTTTTTACATATCAATGTTGTAATCGTCGTTGGAATATTGAAAATATTAGTAATTTCACCTTCTCTATCAATAACAATTTTTTTAACATTTTTAAAACCACGATCTTCTAAAATAGAAAAGTCTAAATCTCCATGTAAAACATCATTTATTTGTAATTCATCAATATTTGTTGAATAAATTTGATTTAATAACCCGATTAACATATTTTGTGCATTATTGTTTTCATTCATTATTTGTTCTCTTGCTTCATCATTACTCATTTTATATTAGAATATAAAATAAATACACATTATAAATTTCCAATTGGCGAAGTCATTAAATTTTTCTGTTGTGCTTGATAATATCGTATCCTATCTAATATATATTGTTGATCTTTGTACATTTTTTGCTGTATTTCATAAGGTGTAGGTTTTTCTTTATATTTGTAATATAAAAAAATACCAAGTACTAAAAACAAAACTAATACTATAGTAACGTTCAATGCAATAGAATATACTTTTGTTCGTGTATCATGACAAGATTTTAAATTACCTTGCAAATATTCAACAAAATTTCCTTCAATTAACTTTGGATAATCCATTATATAGTTCTATTAAAAAAAAAATTATTATTATCGTTAATTTCATAAGGACTCTTTGAAAATACTATATTTGTAATGTTACACATTCTTTTTATAAGGACTTCAATATTTCATTAAATTAAAATTTCTTACTTTAGCAAATTGGAAATAATCTTTTCTTTTACTTTATAACACCATATTAAATTGCAATATTTGTAATCAAATATTGAACATTTGTATATTCTTTTCGAATATATACAGAAATATATTTTTTACAATATCTTTGGTTTATGTATAGATGTCTTCTACAGAAAATAATAAAACAGAACTAGATAATGAAAAAAAATCAAAACCAAATACTTTATTATCTTTAATTTTAATTTGCATTGCATTTATTGTTCCTTTGGGTCTTTGGTTTAGTGTTGTTTATAATGATAGTGGTGGTATAACCAATTTATTGTTATTATTTGCTGGTTCATATGGTTTTGGACTACTAATTACACTTATGTTTTATAGAATGGGAATTCAAAGTGATTCAAAAGGTGAAATCTCAAGTATTTCAAAAAATAAAATACACTCTATAGCAGGAACTACATTCGCTTCTTTCTCAATTGTATTAACAACCATATTTATTTTATCAATTAATCCATCACTAGTAACTATTTTAGAAGATAGTATCGGTATTTGGGTCATTGGTATATTAGGTTATCGTGGTTTTATGAATAAAATATTTAAAAGCGATATATTTAGTAAATTAGATGAATATACAGATTCAAAAATATTTGATTCTAGTTGTTTATTAACACGATTTAATAAAGAAAATATTGACACATTTATTAAATATTTTAAAGAGAGTTGTAGTAATCAAGATAAAATGACATTTGGTGTAGATTTTCCGTTCGATTTCAAACCCGTATTTGAAAACGAAGGTCAATTGGATAAATTGAAAAAACTAGTAAATATGAAACGATTAGTTGGTTATTTTTCATGGGTGTATATGACAAGCATTGTATCATTAATTATTAGTATAATTGCAGTAACTATGAAAACAATTTAACTTCTTAAATAATACAAAACGACTAAATAAGAGAATATAGCAATAGAAATGGAAACACCCCATATAGGTACAACGGTTTTATTTTTATATCCTACACCAAACTGTCTAAATTCACCATCTTTACCATAGGCAAAATTTGGTTTTACAATATGAACCATAGTAAATAATATTAAAAATAAAGCAATTGCATAATTTGTTTTATATTGTCTCACCAATGATTTTTCAAACATAGATAATATATTTTTTATATATTATCTATTTACAAAAATTTCCACTGTTTAATCTTCATTAAAGTCATTATCACGATCATCTTCATAATATGCACCATCTTCATCAATACCACCATAACCACTAAAATTATATGCTTCTTCCTCTCCTTCATTTTCTGCCAGATTATTTTCTGCTTCTTGTAATTGTTCAACATCCATTTGAATAACGATACCTTCATTTTCGATATCTGCTCTATTTGTTAATTGTTCAATCAAATTATTACGCTCTTCTGTATATCTTTCTTTATCATAATCAACCAAACCTTTTCTTAAACCTACGTTCCATCTTCCTAATTTCAACATTTTTTTCATATCTTCTACTCGTCTTTCGTCATCGTCCATATTTTTTAAGTAATCAGTAATTAATCTCTTCTCGTCTAACTTGGAACGTGTAACTTTCTTTTCAATCTCTGTATAAGATAAATCCAAGGTCTTTTTATTATTCATATCCATATTAATATACACGTAAAGTAATTCAGAAATGCGTTTTTTGAGATGTTCTTTATTACCAGTGATTATTTGCATTTCTTCTAGTTCATTGCCATATTGTTCTTCTTCTACATTCAAAGTCATTTCACTAGAATTTCCAAATGCTTCATTTTCTTTCTCTTCTGCAATGCGATTACGTCTATAGTTTTTATTATTTACCATATCTAATTGAATTAAATCATCATTATCAGTTGCCTTAATATATTCATATAATGAAGAATACCAAACATAACTATAAATCATATATATTGTTCTTTTGGGGAACAAGGAATAATAACTTTTTGCAGGTTCTTCTCCTTGAGGAGGACGATGTATAGGAAGATACACGGGTATTAAAGATAAAAATGTACTCAAATGTACCAACGTATTTTGAATATTTGTTAAAAGAGCATTCATAGTATTATCATTTTTAAATGGACCAAATTCTTTGTAGTAATTCAAAATCATATTTGAAATATCGTTATTGTGTAATTCTGCAAATCCCCAATTTTTATGGGATTTACTATTCACATCTTTGCTATTGATTAACATTTCAGGATATGTTTTGGTCATGTCAAATACCGATTGTCTCATAAACATTATAACAGAATACATTACTGTTTCATCCTTTTTATTCACCTTTCCATATTCGTATGTTGCATCCATATTCCAAATATGAATATTAGCTAATTGTTCCACTAATTTATTTTGTTTAGAACGTGATATGTTTGCGTTTTTATTAATAAAATCAGTTATTCTTTCTAGTAAATTACTATTTGCATGAGTCAACCAATTATTTAATTTATATATTTCTTCACTATCTTCAGCAACCATGACACGAGGATCATATTTTTTGATTACTGCTGATATATATTCACGGAATTTACCACATAATGCAATGTCATCATCATCACAATGTAATTCATTCATATAACTTAATAAATCTTGCAATCCACTTATACTATTTCCTTTTTGAACATCCATATCTACATCTACTTTATTATTTTGATTAACTATATCCATTAATTGAAGCAAGTTTTCATTGGTAAATTTCTTGCCATTTTGTTTTAAAAATTCTACCTTGTCCATTAAAGATGCTTTTTTATCGTAATCACTTAATTTTTCTGGAAATAAAACACGAAATTCTTCTGGAATAGGAAAATCATTATCTAAATTACAATAATGAATATATGCCTTATATACATTTTTTTCAAAATGGTCATTAGGTATATTTGTAGAATAAGATAAACCACTACGTTTTGGATCAAAAATAAACGGAGCAATTGTTCGTTTTTTGACCTGATCCACAATTTTACCCCAATTTTTAACCATACGATTATAAACCAATAATTCTTTGTTGTTATCTTCAAAATATCCAAGAGTAGTTGATGTTTTTAAATCATTACAACACGCATTTTCAGTAAAATATATATTTGATGCTGTTTTCAATAATAGTCCCTTATTTTTAACAATAGTATTAATATTTTCAATAATAGCATATGAAAATCCAACCATCTTGGACTTAAACATATCTAATTGTTTTCGTTGTAACTTATTACCAGTCTTTTGCATTTCATCTAATTCGTTTTTATAATCGTTAGGAATACCTTTTAAGGACTTAACAACTTCATAGGGGACAACAGGAGGCAAGAAATGAATCCATTGATTTAACGATAACTCTTCTGGAATATCTAATTCAGGATGTTGCAATAAGTATTCGTTTTTCTTGGTATATAAATCCATAATATCATTCCTTGTCAAAATGGTTTTTGTTATAATTTGTTTCAATTGTTGTTGAATAACTTCTAATGGTAATGGTTTAATGGAATTCCATGGTTTTGAACTCTTCTTTTTTATATCCGTTAAAATGCAAGCCAAATAATTCAAACCACTCATATCTTCAACTGCACCATTATTATCAGGGAAACCTTTAAATGACTGAACACAACCAGGATATACCTTTTTAATTTTAAAAGATGGAATTGCTGTTTGAATGGATACAAGTATTACAGATGTTACAATCAATATAATTAATTTATTACGATATATTTCATAAGGTGGTGCTTTTTTATTACGTTGTTTTTCTAATGCTTGTGCCTCTAATTTATAAATTTTCTCACTTTTAATATTGTTTGTGTCATTAATTAATTCTAATGAAATACGTAGAATAAAATCTTCTATATCATCTGTTTGTACTCCGATATGCCTACATATAGAACGTAACAATTTAAATACCATTTCACTATCTTCATTTTCGAATACACGATCTTTCAATGTTTTTTGTTTTTCTAATGCAGTTGTAGTAACTTCTAATATATCTTTTTCTATAATTTCATTTGTTACCATTTTAAATCCTTGCTCGTCGTAACCAGTTTCATCAACAAAATCGATTTTTTGTAATAAACGACCAGTATGTCTATCAAAAATACTATCTCCATCGATTTCACCTTGTAATCTTACAATTTCGCTTAACTTATGACCATAATTTTCATTTGTTACAAAAGCACGTGCTAATTGAAATAATGATGTTGGTAATAAAGGTGTATTTGTATCTACACAATACAAATAATACATATTATCACCCAATTCAGACACCATAGGATCTCTACAATATGCTTCTGCAAAACGAACAATATCTTGTTGCTTTTTCACAAAATCACTTTGACCCAGAATATCTTCCATTTCGTCCAAGTGTGGAGAAGTTACTTTCACTTTTTTAATATATTTTCCCATTTCAAAAGCAATTGTGTTATATTTGTGTAAGAGAACTTCATCCAAACGTTTCTTATTTTTAATATGTCTTACAGATTTATCTACCAAATCTTTTAAATAATCTTCTAATTCCTCAACCGAATCGGCAAAACGTTCGTCAAATTCTTGCAACATTTTCTTTTTTTGTAAATCTTTTAATCTTTGTTCTGCAACAGTCAAATTTTCACAATTCTTTGTTTTTTGGTCCTTAAAACACATCTTACTCATATTACAAAACAATGTGTTTGTATTAACAAATGCTTCGTCATCCACTGTTTCATCATGCACCCAATAATTATTTTTACGTTTGTAATAGGCTTCTTTTTTCAAGATATTAGCTTCATTTAATAATTCTTTCTTTTCTTGTTCAGAAAAATCGGATAAGTCTTTACCTTCTGGTAAATGAGGTGCTATTTCTAATAAAGCATATTCACCCTCACGAATTAATTTTTTCTTTTCTATTATATTTTCTGCCATTTCAGGTGCCAATTTTGGAGGACAATCATGTTTTTGTACAAGAGTCTCTTCTAAAAATTCTTTAAATTCTTCTTTGCTATATCTTTTGTTTTCATCTTTGTATTTATCTAATAAATCGTAAGGTGTATCATCATACTCTTTATCATAATATATGTCTTCTTTTGTATTATCTGACTGTAAATCTTTTAAAGAATGATATTTTTTTGTTAAAATGCGTCTTACACAATCACCTGCTTTAATTTTTTCGTTTTGTGACATATCTTCTTCTTCATTATTGTTACTTTCTAATACATCAATTAATTTTTTAGGTGTAACTAATGAACTCATTAATAAACGAATCATATTGTAAAATAAAACACCATTATCATATTTGTATATCTTATGTACCCATTCATTCGGAGTTAAATGTAATATTTTTTCATTTTCTGATGAATTACGATGAAGGTCATATAAATCATTAATAATATTGGATAAATCTTTCTTTTCATCAAATAATTTTTCCATATTATGTGGATAGGGACGAATAAATGTAATGTTTGATTTTATCCTATCACGTAACGTTCCCATGACATCTGCCATATTACTGATACGAACCAAATAATCTTTTCGTTTTTCTTTAATGAAAAATCGTAAAGCATTATATTGACTATAATTAATATCTTCCAAATACACTAAGAAAGGTTCTAATTTTTTTACTGCTTTTTGAACAGATAACATAGTGGAAAAAACATTAGGACTATAAAACTTTTCGAATAATCGAATAACATTTTGTGTATCAGGAACAATCGTTTGCATAAATTTTTCAAAACGTTTGGGTTTTAATTCCAAATTATCATCCAATACAAAATGTTGTGCATTTTTATTAAAAGAATCATTTGAAAGTGCATTTTCCCAAATATCTTTATCCATTTCTTTATCAAAATCATTAATAACGTGAGTATCCATGTTAAATTTTGAATTTAACAATTTAAACAAATACAAATAATTTTGTGCATATTCAGATTTCATTAAAATAGAACAACCAGGTAAATGAATGTTAGAAAAATGAAAAATACTTTTTGGTAACATAACAATTGATTTGACAGATATTTGTTCATTATCGTCAATCGGTTTTCTAACATATACTTTTCTACCTGTTTTTGCTATAATTGGTTCTAAATAAGAACTACCCAAATTATAGCGCTGTATTACATATTGGGTTTGAGAGAAGTTCAAATTATCTTTTGTTCCACTTAAAATGGTACTGTAAAAATTTTCCAAATTAGCAACAACACTTTCAATAGACTTTTGTATAGTAATATTAGGTGCCAAATTATTATGATTTTCGTTTGGTGTTTCATATGGAATAAATGACGAACTGATCATTTGATGATATTTCAAGTATTTACTTTCATCACCACTTTGAAGACGATTTTTAAGATAATCTTCTTGTAACAATTGTTCTTTTGTCAATGTTTCAGTATTGCTATATCGAGAAATATCATCAAAAATAACTTTATCAGAACTAGTATATACTTTTTTCTTTATGGCACTAATAGGTAATATCCATTTTAATTTCATATCCATATTTTGTATATGTTGTGATAGGGGTTTATAACCAATACCATTCATCTTTACATCATATAAATTTCCATTTTCATCAAATTTGGAAAATTTTTCACGTAATTCACGATAACGCTCAATCAATAAATGAATATAATTCTTGACTCGATCTGTTCTATCTCTATCAGGGACCTCGGATAATAATACATCTAACATGTCATTTACTTGTGTGTCAATTCCATATCTTTTCTGATCTTCAGGAATTTCCACTTCTTGGATTAATTCACCAAGTTCTTTTCCATAGGCAATTTCATTTGCAGAATTATATAAACTCTGCAGTTCTTGTTGTAATGTTTTATCTCTTTGTGTTTCCTCTGGTAATGTAATTATTGCTTCACCTGAGGGACTATATTCCATTGAACCTTTTTCTTCATCTTCTATGTTATCAATATCGAAATCTGCACTATCTGGTATATTTTCTTTCACATTAACCAAAGAATCTAATTTCTCTAATGATGGTGGTTTTGATCGAATAACAATTTCTTCAATTGGTATATGCTCTGGTATTCCCTTATATTCAAAATCAATGTAAATTACATCTAAAGTCGGGTAGGTTGTTACTTCCATCATATCTTCTTCTAAATTGGTAATTTCACCTGTAATTATTAAAGGTACGTCACCACCAATATGAATATCTATCCATGTTTTTGGTAGAAGAGAATTTTGTCTAGCATAACCTTTATTTTCACTTCTACTTAATAATACAATTTCTTCAATACTTTCATCACGGACATTTCCTTCATTATCAAATTTTAATACTGAGTTTTGTGAATTTTGAATATTTGTTAAATTTATCTTTTTTTCATCAATATAGACAATGAAAAACGTTTGTTTATCAAATTCTTTATTATCTGTTGCATGGATTTCAATAATATCACCTAATTCTAAATTACAATCAAGATCCATGACTTCTTCATTTTTATTATTTTCTATTTCTTCATTATATAATTGTGGATCAGACATTATATAATAACTATACAAATTTCATTTGGCTAATTTGCACGTATTTTATAAAACATATTAAATAAATAATTATAGTACTTATTAAATATGAGCAACACTGAATTATATCATTCAGATTATATACATGAAAATTCTTCATCAAAAATAAATAAAAAAATTTGCAAAAATAAAAATGAAAACTATGAAATTTGGAATTATGATAGTAATTTTATTAGTTTTGATGAAAAACCTCAAACATTAATGTGTCGTTCAGTAATTTTTTCTAATCCACAAAAAAATTTATTGGCATATTCACCTGGTAAAACAATACCCAAAGATGTTTTTTATGAAAAATATATTGATCATAATGACATTTATATAAATGAATATATCGATGGAACTATGATTCATTTATTTTATGATAAACGAATACAATCATGGGAAATTGCAACTAAAAGTGCAATTGGGGGAAATTATTATTTATCAGATAATAAAAAAAAAACAAAAAAAACAGCACGTGATATGTTTATCGAATGTTTAACATGTGAAAACATGTCATTAACACATGATTTACATAACATTGCGTTATTATCCGATTTTCCTAAAAACTATTCTTATACATTTGTCATGCTTCATCCGGAAAATATTATAATTTATCCGATTGTTACTCCTACTTTATACTTAGTATCAGTGTATGATATTACTCCTAAAACAAAACGTTTTATTAATATCCCTCCATGCATTTACGAATGTTGGAATTTTTTACAAAATACAACTATTTTATTTCCAAAAAGCAAAAATATTGATTGTTGGTCTGAATTAATGCATTTATCACTATTTAAAAAAAATAAAGATTTAATTGGATATATGGCTATCCATTTACCTACTGGAGAAAGATGTAAAATAATAAATCCAACTTATGAAGAGATGAAAAAAGTACAAAAATTAGATCCACAATATATTCTTCATTATTTGTGTCTTCAGCGAATAGATTTAGTGAATCAATTTTTACAATCTTTTCCACAATTTAGGAAGTTATTTTTTAGTTTTAAGAAATATTGTGATGAATTTATTGAAAATGTACATACTGCTTACTTAGTAAAGTATGTTTGGAAAAATACAAAAGATCGCCTTCATGAAAAATTTGAAAAATATGCTGATAATATTCACCGTGACATTTATTTACCTTCAATTAAATTAAATAGAACTCCTATTACTCGTAAAATTGTTCATAACTATATTATGATGAGACCGCCTGGAGAAATATTGTACTCTCTTTATTATGAAAAGCGTTATATTATGCGTAAAATGTAATTTATGTATATATCTCTATATTTTAGGCCTCTTTAGCTTAGTGGTAGAGCACCAGTCTTGTAAACTGGAGGTCGTGAGTTCAATTCTCACAGGAGGCTCACTTATGTATTACTAAATGTAATACATAAATTATGCTTCGTTATATAACATTGATAATTTACTTAAAATTTGCAAATATTTTCGTGTGTGAGACCTATTTGTTTCGTCCATTTGTCGAACTGGATCTCGAATCATATTAATAATCCGTAGTACATCATCTGAATCACTAAGTGTTTTTATATCGGCACTATAATCTTTTTCTATAAAATAGTCTAAATCTCCTTTATCAATATGTTCTTTGTATAATTGATTTACATGACTATGCCAAATTTTGATAATCATAGAAGGGGTAGCCATATTAAGTAATTCCAATGATTTTTTACCTTTTGCAATATCCTTATTTTCAGGAAAAATTACTAATATATCATTTAAAAATGCAAAAAATTGTGTATTAAAGGTTTTTAGAAGGGTTGTTTTATCTGTCATTTTAAATAAGATATATACTTATTTTTATATATATTAATTTAATATATATAACAAATGAATAATTACAGATTTATGTATATCTTACTTTTAGTCATAATTATGATATTGTTCGCATGTATTAATTATAAGTCATTATTTGTAACACATGAAAATTTTTTTGGCAAAGTGAACACTGCACCAGCAGTGGATCAAAGTAATGCAGTTACAGACAATAAAGAAATTACACATAATATATCTGGTATTACATCTGATTCAAAATTAGATAATATTACCACTCAAATAAATGGATGTCAGGGTTTAATAGATGAATTAAATTCAATGATCCCCAGAAATATTGAGGATATACGTATTGGTACTGTTAGTCAAACAGAAGATTTAGATGCTGTTAATGTAGATATAAATACTTCATCTGAATTAAAATATAATCCAATTACAGAAACAAGTACTCCAGCAAGTATATGGACTATTAATTGGATATTGCCTAGAGGACAACAGGGACCCACAGGTATTCAAGGACCTAAAGGACCTCAAGGAGAAAATGGTGACCCCGGTTCTAGTGGCGATCGTGGTTTGCAAGGTCCATGGGGAAAAGATTGTGGTAATTGTTAATATTATATATTTAGCAAACTTTAATCGCAATAATTATTATAAACATGATTCAATACTTTATAATAATTATTATGATTTTTATTTTTTATTTCATGAAAAATCATTTTTTTCATATTCAAGAAAGTCTAGAAAATAAATCAGATAATTGTTATTGTTCAAATGAAAAAGAAACTGTTGTAAATAATGCTGATTACAGGACAAATCCAATCAATAATAGTAGTTATATAGCAAATACTCTTTATATACAGGGAAGTCCAGCAGAAGTATTAGAAAAATATAACGAATTTAATAACAATGAAGAAAGTAAAAATGCTAAGATTTTTTCCAATAGTCAATTTATTACAGATAACAATATAAATTATCAATTACTAGATTATACATTAGATTTATTAGAACAACAATATAACTACATTAAAAATAATATTGAAAATATTAAAATAAATATACAATCTTTAACAGGAAACAATCCCAATGAAAATCCAGATGTAAAAGTTACAGGCAGTTTTCCATCTGATATTTTATTTTCCATAAATTTTCCTTCATGCTTACCTGGTAAAATGGGTGAAAAAGGAGAAAAAGGAAAAACGGGTAAGAAAGGACAACCTGGATTACGAGGACAAAGAGGTCCAAATGGTCCTTTTGGTTTATGTCCAACATAAAGAATATAATTTATTTACTATAATATATTATATCATATGTCTAATACTTTTTCAGGAAAATTACAACCTCCATCTACGATGCCGCCTCAAATAATTCAACGTATTAAAAATTTGCGCTGCCCACCGCCATTACAACCATCTAAAATGACTTCTGAATTATCAGAATTATATACAAATATAGAAAAACAATCAAAACAAATAGAAACACTTGAATCACAAATTAATGATTTAGAAAAAAGATTTGCAATATCTTTTTCTGCCAATCCAAAAATTCAATATGATTTACAACCTTCACAACATCCTTATGTAGATATAAGTGGAACAGTTCAAAATATTGAATTGGAATTTCATTTATGGCCTGCAAGAAAAGGTATGAAAGGATTACCTGGATTTCAAGGGGACATTGGCAATATACCTAGACAAAATCCAGAACAAGGTATTCAAGGATATCCTGGTTATTATGGTATTCGAGGCGATTTCAAAAAATAAAATAAAATTTTATTATATACTTTTAAAATAATGCCAACTATAACAGTAGATAAAAATAGTACAAAACCATCTACAATAGTAGATTATGAAAGTACTGAATCCGATGATGTAGAAGACTTAGATACATTAGCAGAAGAATTTTTAAAAGAATTTAAAAAAAATATAAACTTTTTACCAAATGCATGGGCGAATACTAATTTAAATGAAATTCAAAATATAATTAATAATCCACCTAGATACATATATGATCAATCAAACGGTAATTATTTTCATAAAACAGGTACAATAAAATGTAGGTGTAAAGTTAAAAGATTTTTTGGATTCAGAGTAAAGTGGTTTTGCAGTACATGTAATGTTGGTTATCAAAAATATTGGTGGAAATATACGTTAAATAGTAATTTTTCCAATGAAATTAATGAAAAAAAAAATTTTCTTACAAATACTAAAAAATTAATGGAACAATACATGTTTAATTATTGTTCTAATCCAAATACATTGGTGAATGAAGAAGGAATAAAAAATTGTAATTATGAAAGCACATTATTGAAGTATTATGGTCTTGCAAGTAATACAAAAAATCTTTCACAAGAAACTATGGATTTAATTAAAAATAACGATAGCTATCCTCAATATAAATTAGCAAATTCAGTCAATAACGAACTAGCAAATTTATCGAATTGGAATGTTATGACAGAACGTAATAATCTTTATCCAAAATATTCTAAATATCAATTTCAACAACTTAAAAATTATATTCAAAAAAATGAGAATGTATTAAATGAATCGTACAATGATTGTAATTCAAATACTTCTTTAACGAGTGTTGATGTAAAAGGATTTCCTGTAGCATCATGTGTAAATACTGTCTATACAGATGCAATTAATAAATGCAGTCAAGCATACGAAATGTCTCAAACATATAAGTATGGTACAGATAAATTAATGGGACTTTGGACAGACGTTTCTAACAGTGTTCCTGGTAATACTATTGGTGCAAATAAAACCATATTGTCTAATGCTAGTGGAAGTTGTGCAAAATGGATCAATATGTTCAATCAATGGGAAGAAGCAGAAGAAAAAGCTTTGGCTGAACCATGTATTAAAGAACGACCTATTACATCTTTAAATGATGAAGCTGTTAAAAAAATTGCCCAAGAATGGAACAATAGTGCAAATGATCATATTAATAAACTTAATGATAAATTAGAATCTATTAAATCAAAAATGATAAATTATCCTAATATTTTAGTATTAAAAAAAGAAAACATTATTAATGGACCACCTGGTATGACACCCACAGCAAATATAAAAAATTACAAAACAGATTTTGGAAATATTCCAACACAATATTTAGAAATGATTCTTCCTGCTGGACAACAAGGTGATGAAGGACCAAAGGGAACCAATGGCATGAAAGGACCAAATGGAAAAGACGGTATCCGTGGGAAAATTGGACCTGTTGGTAATCCTTCCATACCATTTTAATATTTGTTAATAAATAGATAGTTTTGTATATGTATTATATAAAACTATGAAAATAATCCTATTTTTACTTGTCATTATTTCAATTATTATTGCTTTTCTCTATCATAAAAAATATTCTGTTGTTGTTGAAGGCAATTTAGAAGTAAATCCTCAAGCAAACTATGTTGATAGTATAGAATTAAATACCTATAATGAAAAGTTGAATGATTTAATGAACAAACTATCAGAAACGCGACAAATGTTAAATAAACAAAAAATATCTGAATTTATGAAAATAAAATGTTTCAAAAAAGAACCACCGACTGAACAACGCATCGGAATTACAGATGATAGTGAAATATTTACAATTACAACAGAAAAAGAGGGACCCTTAATTAATAATATTAATATTGAAGTACCTATTGGAAAACAAGGTCCCCAAGGTCAGGAAGGAGATAAAGGAAATAAAGGAGTACAAGGCGATAAAGGACCTGTTGGAGAGACAGGTAATTGTGGAAATGTTTAAATATATACATTGTTCGATTTTTGACCAATCTCATTAATACGTTCTTGTTGTAATTTATTTACTGTAACATCTTTATCAATTTTGTCAGGTTGATAAGTATCTGGAGGTGTTTGTATGGCAATGATTCCCTCATTTGCCGATACATAATTATGTAATTGACGTCTTCCTCCATTACCCTTAGCACTTAATTCATCTGGTGTTAAGTCATACATTGTATATTGTTCAGATATAATATTCATTCCACCACTTGATTGCATCAAACTTGTTCCTACTGGTTCAATTGGTTGCATTTGCATTTGTTTTTTCTTCGTTTCTAAATTTGCTGCAACTTGATAATGTTGTATAATATCATCTCCTAATATAACACGATATCCCTCATTCACTAATAATAATGACGGAACACTTTTAATATTGGGAGGCATAACAACTCTTTTTCCGTCTTCTAAAATTATATATATTTGATTCGTATTCGAATCTTGCTGTCTTTTATCAATACATAAAAAATTTATTTTATTTGCTAAATTTCCTTTTACTAAAAATTGTAATATTCGCTGTGAATGTTTACAATAGTTACTATAATACAAAGTATCCATTATTTTGTATTATAGATAGAGTTGTATCATATTTCTACAACGAATTTATTTTAAACACATGGAATATAAAAGACGGTTTTGGAAATAAAATGCAGCATACATTAATGTTGCATATACAGCACCACCAAGATGTTCGCCTTTAGTTTTTTTGCTAAATAAAGCCATTACAAGAGCTAATAATGTTAATACCATAAACACAAAAGCAACTAAAGAAAGATAGTAAAACCAATCGCAATATTTGCGATCAAGAGGACCAAAAAGAGCAGCAAAAGATTGTTTTTCCATTATATAATTAACATACATTTTTTTTATTCTCAATAAAATAGAAATATAATGTATATTCTTAAATGGAAATAGTTAATCATTTAGTTACACAATTTATTAATGAATATTTTACAGAAGTTATTTTATTAATTATATTAAGTTTAATTGGCAATATTATGACAACAAATGTGATTACTTATTTTAATTCAACATTAATTACTTCTGTTCAAGGAGGAAATATGGAAAATATTATTACGTATTTTAAATATTTTATGTATGCACGAATCATATATGCTTTATTTACATACGGATACAAATTAGTTCAGGATGTTATTATGACCAATTTAAAACAATGGACACGCCATAATTTAATTCAAATAATACTAAAAACTAGTAATGAAAGTATGAATAATATTAACTTTACTAAATTAAATATACCTGTAAATCGATTATCAGAAACTATTTTCTTAATATTAGGAGACGCATTAAATTACTCATTACCCTATGCTATGTTTGTGTTTGTTAGTGTTTTTTATTTCTTTTATCAGAATTTTCAAATTGGTCTAATTTTTTTAATTGGTAACATCTTATGGTTTTTAGTTTTATTGTATATATGGCCTGTATTAAGATATAGAAATATCAAATATGAAACAGATTCTATGGTAATTGAAAAACATTTAGTTGAAAATCTAAATAATATTGATAAAATCATTACCCGGGGTAAAATCAATGATGAACTTAATATTTTTAATGATGAAAAAAATACTACCATTCAATCACATAGAAATTATTATTATAGTGTATCTACAGTGAAATTTGTAACAGAAATGATAACATTATTTACAATGTTTGCATGTGCTGGATATTCAATTCATTTAGTGCTAGAAGAGAAAATAACTATTATCCAATTCATTTCCTTATTAACACTACTGTTTGTCTTCAAAGAAAGAATGAATTCCAGCACTAGTTTAGTAAGTGATACACTAGAGCAATATGGTAGATTAGAAGCAATTGTTCAGTGGTTTAAACCGTTTTCTGATAATTTGCATTTATTAAATAATCGTTACCAAAAAAATGATATTCAATTTAATAACATTCAATTTAAAAACGTTACTTTCCAATATAACAAAAGTACGGATAAAATATTTGACAATACAAACATCAACATTGATACAAATAATAATAAAATAATTGGTATTGTAGGTAACTCAGGAAAAGGCAAAAGCACATTTACAAAATTAATATTAAAATTGTACAAAGTAGATGGGGGAGAAATACTAATTGATGGTAAGAATATTGATACTATTGATCCTGATTATATTCGAGATAATATTACATATATTAATCAAAATTCACGATTATTTGATAAAAATGTTATAGAAAATATTTTATATGGTTGTAAAAACGAAAATGAATGTAAAAAGCATTATGAACATATTATGAGTTATGAAAAAATTAAAAATCTATACGAAAATATTGATTTATCAAATGACTGTGCTGGATATTCAGGCGAAAAACTATCAGGAGGACAAAGACAAATTGCCAATATAATAAGTGGTCTTGTAAATCCATCAAAAATATTAGTTTTAGATGAACCAACTAATGCATTAGATTCAGAATTAAAATTTGAATTGTTAGAAATTATTAAATACTTTAAACCATATAAACAATGTATTCTCATTATTACTCACGATAAAGATGTATATGATATCTTTAATGAAGAATTAAAACTTTAATAAAAAATTAGATAAAGGTCTTATAAATATATATATAGTCAATTTATAAGACTTAGTATGGATAATGATACGATTTGGAATATTATAAACAAATATTTTCAAGATAATCCACAAGCTTTAGTGAGACACCACATTGATTCTTACAATGATTTTTATAAAAATGGTATTTATCAAATTTTTAGAGAAAAAAATCCTATTATTCTTTACTCAAAATTAGATCCTGTAACAAATGAGTACATGTCACAGTGTAAATTATATATGGGAGGAAAAGATGGTACCAAAATATATTTTGGAAAACCAGTGATACATGATGATAATAATGCTCATTATATGTATCCAAATGAAGCTAGACTGCGTAATATGAATTACAGTATGACAATACATTATGATATTGAAGTTGAATTTATTGATAAATTAATGCCTGGGCAGACACCTACCATTATTGGTGGCGGTGAAATTCCTGGTATTACAACTGAAGAAACAAAAGATGGTGATAAAACAATTGTAGAGGCCGTTGCAAATGACCAAAAAATAGAAGAAGATCAAAACAAACAAAATAATGTGAAACCTGAAATCCAAAGTGGTGGTGCTCCAAAATCAACTAAAATTAAGAAAAAGAAAACAGAGGATGTTCGTTTAGAAATAACAACAAAAACAGCTGCACAATTAAGAGAACTTGCAGAATCAACTGTTTCTGAAAACACACAAACAAGAAATCACGTATTGGAAAAAATATTTCTTGGACGTTTTCCGGTTATGGTTCAATCAGATTTTTGTATCTTACACGGTCTTTCAAAAGAAACAAGACATACTATGGGTGAATGTCGCAATGATTTAGGAGGATATTTTATTATAGATGGCAAGGAAAAAACAATCGTTGCTCAAGAAAAATTTGCAGATAATATGTTGTATATAAAAAAAGTAAATGATGACAACTATTTATATTCTGCCGAATTACGATCTGTATCAGAAAATGTATCTAAACCAGTACGTACTTTTTCAGTTAAATTATGCACTCCTAGTAAGAAATATACAAATAAACAAATAGTAGTCAAAATTCCCAATGTGCGGGCACCTGTTCCACTATTCATTGTTTTTCGTGCCTTAGGTATTATTTCAGATAAAGATATTATTTCTTATTGTTTATTAGATTTGGATAAATATGAACCATTGATTGATTTATTTATTCCGTCTGTACATGATGCCTCAAATATTATGACACAACAAAATGCATTGAAATTTATTGCTTTATTAACAAAAGGGAAGGGAACAGTACATGCATTAGAAATATTGAATGATTATTTTTTACCCCATATAGGCGAAACAAATTATATTGCAAAAGCGTATGCTCTTGGAGATATTGTATTTAGATTGTTATCTGTACATGCTGGAATTGAAAAATCTACAGATAGAGATAATTTCAAGTACAAACGCGTTGAATTAGTCGGATCTCTTTTATATGATTTATTTCGTGAATACTGGAATATCCAACTGAAAAGTATTCATTTAGATTTTGAAAAACGACTTTATTATGATCAAGAAATGTATGAAAACAATTTATTCGGTTTAATTGTAAATAATTACAAAGACGTTTTTCGTGAAAGAGAACTTGAAAAAGGTTTCAAAAAAGCGTACAAAGGTAATTGGGGAGCACAAAGTCATACAAAAAGAATTGGTGTGGTTCAAGATTTAAATCGTCTTTCTTTCAATTCTGCATTAAATCATTTAAGAAAAACAAATCTACCGCTTGATAGCAGTGTTAAACTAGTAGGTCCAAGAGTGTTACATAATTCTCAATGGGGTTTTATTGATCCCATTGATACACCAGACGGAGGAAGTATTGGATTACATAAACATTTATCTATTTCTACTTACATTACACGTGGCGTTTCTAGAGAACCAATGATTGCATGGTTACGTGAAAAATGGGCTATGAAACTAATAGAGGAATTTACTCCTCAACGATTATCAAAAACAACAAAAGTATATATTAATGGATTTATGGTAGGTGCAGTCGAACTACCAATTCAATGTATTGAAACATTCCGTTTATACAGAAGAAATGCATTATTGCCTATTTATTCCAGTGCAACATTTGATATTAAATTAAACACAATATTTGTCTATACAGACGCTGGAAGATTATGTCGTCCAATTTTTTATAAGGACGATAATACAAAAAAGATGTCATATCAATCCAAGAGTATATTAAAATCATTACAAGAAAATGATTTTTCATGGGAACAATTAATCACTGGATTTAATAAAAAACGCGAATCAATCGAATTTGATGCTAGTGAAATGAATATATACAATTTACATGAATTATATGAAGGTGTAGAAAACGAAACAAATCCTGCAAAATTAGACAGATTTTTGAATAACAAAGCTGTCTTGGATTTTATTGATAATAGTGAAAGTGAGCACGCAATGATAGCGTTAGATACTGACTCATACGAAGAGGCAACAAATGAATCAGATGATACAAAATACACCCATTGTGAAATACATAATTCTCTTATTTTTGGTATGATGTCAAATATGATCATTTTTCCTGAAAATAATCCTGCAACACGTAATTCATTTTCATGTGGTCAAAGTAAGCAAGCATGTTCTATGTATCATACAAATTATCAAGTTCGTATGGATAAAACTGCTGTATTATTAAATTATGGTCAAACTCCTTTGGTCAAATCTCGTTATTTGGACCATATTACACATGAAGAAAACCCTTATGGTGAAAATGCTATTGTGGCAATTGCCTGTTATACTGGTTATAACGTTGAAGATGCTATTTTAGTAAATGAAGCTTCTATTAAACGTGGTTTATTTCGTACTTCTTATATAAGTTGTTATGAATCACATGAAGAATCAACTAAAAATGCGGATACTGTAACCGACATTAAATTTATGAATATCCAAGAAAATCCTAATGTTATAGGCACCCGCAGTGGTTCTGATTATAGTCAATTAGATAATAATGGTATAATTAAAGAAGGAACCATTGTTACAGAAGATACAGTTTTAATTGGAAAAGTAGTTGTTAATTATCCTATGGTTGATAATGCATTAAATCAAGATATTATAAATAATGATGATTCAAAATTCCCAAAAAAAGGACAAACTGGTATAGTAGAACGAGTATTTATTACTGATGACGAAGAAGGAAAACGTATTGCCAAGGTTCGTATTATTGATCAAAGAATACCTACTCTTGGAGATAAGATGGCATCGCGCGCAGGTCAAAAAGGAACAATTGGTATGGTTGTTCCTGAAAGGGATATGCCTTTTACTGCTGATGGCATTCGTCCTGATTTAATTATTAATCCTCATGCTATTCCTACTCGTATGACTATAGGACAATTAGTAGAATGTATTACAGGTAAGGCATGTGCTATGATGGGTGGATTTGGTGATTGTACTGCCTTTAATAATAAAGGTTCTAAAATAGGAGTTTTTGGTGAGATCTTGACAAAGCAAGGGTTCCATTCCAATGGCAATGAAATTTTATATGATGGTATGAATGGAAAACAAATGGAAAGTGAGATTTTCATGGGTCCTACTTATTATATGCGTTTGAAACATATGGTCAAAGACAAAGTAAATTCTAGACGAAAAGGGCCAAGAACAAAATTAACCAAACAAACCGTTGGTGGTAGAGCAAATGATGGTGGATTACGTATTGGAGAGATGGAACGTGATACTATTATTTCACACGGAATATCTGACTTTTTATTTGAATCAATGATGGATAGAGGAGACAAATATTATTTGGCAATATGTAATCATACCGGGATGATTTCAATTTATAATCCAGCAAAAAAATTGTTTATGAGTCCTATGGCAGATGGTCCATTAAAATATGTTGGTTCGTTAGAAAACGAAGATTTACGATTACAACATGTAACTCAATTTGGACGCTCATTCAGTATAATTTGTATTCCCTATTCCTTTAAATTATTGATACAAGAATTACAAGCCATAAATGTTCAAATGCGCATAATAACAGATGACAATATTGAACAAATAGAAAACATGTCCTATTCAAATAATATTGAAAAACTAACAAATAACGAAATCCAATCCGATAGTTCATCTCTTATAGCAAAAATCAAAAGTTTATTGACGAATAAATTAAAAGAACGTATTTTAACACCTGATGAAAATGATTTTACACCCGATCCTGAAACATATAGTCCTCCGTATGCACCTGTATCACCCGATACTCCTCTTATCAATAATAGAATTACATATGACCCAGATAGTCCTCCTTATTCAGCAATATTAGGTAGAGTAATGACGGAAGAAGAATTTAATGCTGCACAACAAAATACAACTCCTGCATATGATCCAAACAGTCCTGCATATGCATCTGGAACACCTCCTTTTTCACCTCAAACTCCAGATACACCTCCATTTTTACCATATACACCAGAAACACCGCCATCTTCAATAGATTCCATGGCAAATACAACAGATCAAGAACAAATTAGTTCAAATATAAATAGTCCTCCTTATGCTCCTATAAGTCCTGATTATCCACCTCCTTCAAATGATTCACAAGAAGGGGGAGGATCGCGTTATAATGTTGGAGAAAGAGTATGCTTACGCGACTCAAAAGATAACTATCCAACAAGACCATGGAAAGTAACACATGTAGGACCAAAATTTTTAACTGTATCTGCATTAGATAAGACTGGATTATCTGAAAATGACCAGATAAATGTTGTTTTACCTTTTGATATTATTCCAGAATCACAAGCACATGCTCGCGCTTATGCACCAACCATGAATCATATCGAAAATGTTTCTACTACACAAGGGATGGTTCCACCAACTACCCAACCAACTGTTGTTATTGCACCAAAATTTTTTAATGGAAATGGTAGCGATAATTCTACTTCTGATTTACCAAATAATCCTGAACCCATTTCATATGATAATTTAAATCAACAACCAAGTATAGTTGTAAAAGACAGTGTATCCAGACCAACTCCTAGTGTTTCCGAAGAAAAAAATATCGAACCAGATTTTTCTAATTTAGTCATTAAAAAAGTAGGATAAAATTGATTTTAATAAAAATGAATTAAATATATATCATAGAGATATATTTAGTAAAATGTCATCCATAAGTTCTCGTATTATAAGTATTCATAAATCAAGACAAACTATTCTTTCACAAATGCAAAGACAAGGATATGACGTAGAAGATTATATTAATTTTAGTATGAATGAAATCGATTCTATGTTATCAAATTCTCAATTGGATATGTTATTAACTAATCCAACTAATAATACAAAGATTTATATTAAGTACTATTTTACTATCAAACAAAACAGTAAGCAAATTAAAAAAGAAGTATTGGATAATGTTATTGAAGATTTATTTGTCATTGAAGAAGTTTTAACAAAAAAAGATACATTAATTGTTATTATAGACGATGAACCAAATGATTCTATTTTAAGTCGTATTAAATATTTATATGATCATGATGGTATATTTGTAATTATTCATAATATTAATCGATTGCAATTTAATATTCTAGAACATACTTTAGTACCAAACATGAAGATTTTGGATAACAAAGAAGAAGAAGAATTCATGAAAAAATATCAGATTAACGATAAATCACAACTATCAGAAATATCTCGGTTTGATCCTCAAGCTTTAGTAGTAGGTCTCAGACCTGGAAATATTTGTCATATTCAACGACCAAGTATTACCGCATTAACAACCGACTTTTATCGAGTATGTGTATAAACTAATTTTAATTTACAAATACTTATTATAGCAAGTATTTGTATAGAATGTCTATTTCACGAAAAGAACATACATATGAATTAAGTTATGATCCATATAATTTTTATTACTCTACAAACAGACAAGATTTACCAGACGAAAAAACATGTGAAAATTTAATAAAAGATTTTAATGAAGAAACATTAAAGTGTGGTGACAATAATGGAAAAGTACAGCAATGTTATGAATATGAATTATGTAAAAATAAAGTTTTAGCCAATGAAATGTATGAAAAAAGGAACAATCATATTACAACTGAGGCCAGTTATAAGCAACTACATCTAAAATATAAATATGCTGTTTTGAAAACAATTAATTTGTCTGTTGGAATTATTGGTTCAATTATATTTATATACTATTATAATAAGTAAAAGAAAAAACTATGTTTGTAAATTATTCACCAAGTCCAGAAACAGCCAGTTTAGTCATTCCAAAAAATGTATTTGAAATGCAGGATAAAATGTCATCAAATTTAAATAAATTTCAAACTCATTATGGTCGATATATGCGATGTCAAAACGAATATAGTGCAAAGGATGTAAATCCACCCTGTGATTATACAGGAGAAGATAGTTTTAGTGAATTGCAAAATGCATATCGTAACTTAATAAACGATCTTAACGAATTAGAAGATGTTTATGAGAATCAATCATCTATTGAAGGTAAAACAGTAAAAGTTTATCAAGAAAATCAAGAGCAATTGAAAGAAAATTATGATGAATTATTAAATATACGTCAAGATTTAGATAATAAGTTAAAGCAAATCCAGGAGTATTCTGAAAGTAAATTATCACCAGAACAAGCAAGACTGAAAAGTGTAAATTTAATAAATACTCTTTTAGTGATAGCTATGATTTATTTGATTTATGTTATTTTTACAGAACTATAACCTATTTTATTTTATAATAAATATCCATTTAATATAAATAGATATTAAATGGAACCAAATAAATTATTTACACATAAACGTTTATCCGATTTTGTCAATAATTATAAAGATTTTGTTGAAAAAAAAAAGGAAGAAGCAAAAAAATTAGATCCCTCTATAGATGAATATAGTTATTATCATTTTACAAATAATCCAGACGGAGTTATTATTGATTCAATAGGACGCTTTGGTCAAAATATTTTATCAGCAGTTTCATCATGGTCTCCCATGAAAAATAAAAATAGTATTGATTCATGGAGGATTAATTTAGCAAGAGGACTAGTTAAATTTAGAGAATCTGAATTTAATATGTTTCAATCTAAAAAACAACCAGGTTTAAATTTTATTATTAATTATGATGAATTACCAAATGGCATGTATTATGGAACACCAAATATGAACATTGATCAGAGGAATTTTGCTTATCAATCTTCTATAAAACAAACAGATAGAGGAACTGACAATTCAAAATTAGGAGTAACAAACGATTTCAGTTCATTACAAAGTGCAACAAATAATAAATTAACTTCCGAAAATTTATTTTATAAATTGGTTTCTGTAGATTGGTATGGTCTTTTTTTAGGAAAGTCTGGTAATTATACAATTACATGCAATGCAACTAATTGCTTATTTTTCATTTGGTTAGGAGATAATGCCGTTTGCCAATTTATGAATGATAATTCTAACGTAAATAATAATAAAACAACTAGTGACCGCATTGTTTTTCCATATGATCAATTTAAACCCATACGCATTCAAATATATTATTTTGGAAATATTCAATCGAAAGTAACATTTTCATTACAATTTAATAGAATATTACTCAAAAACGGAAATGAAATTACAGAGACATATAATTTTAATTCAGACAAACCAGTTGAAAGTAGTACCTTTGTCTTACCTGAAACTGGTAATATATTAAATAATGCACGCAGTAGCGAAATAGCAACAAATAAAAATATCTCTAATGTAGATGCATCATCAGAATCCACTGAGTCATATGTACCAATTAGAATTAATGATTTTTTATGTAATGTTCCTAGTTATGAACCTCTTATATTATATATTGCATTCGTTTCTGATAACCAACAAGATTTTTTAAAAAATTTATTTTTGTGTTATTCTATGGTTGAATTTAAAAACGATACACTAGTTGTTAAAGACTATGTGCAATTAGGAATATTTTATCAAAATATTCGCATGTTTATGAGCAATGTTTTAGCAAATAAGTATGATTACAATGATTCAAATCGTTTAACTTATGGTATTTTGCCACCAATTAATATTCAATATACAATTAATGAACCAGGATCATCTAGTTCATCAGCAATGCCATCTGTAACCAATGGAGCACCATTTGCATTTTCTTTATATAAATTAAATTCAGACTATCGTATGGGTAAAATATTTCAAATAAAAGGTTCATTAAATCAAAATTTTGCTTATCCTATGAATCAAATGGGTGATGAATTTATTAATGCTAATTTAAGTTATGCAAATGATTATCAAGTTTATCCAGGTTATTATCCAAATTCAAGTGCCATTGACGTAAATTATTTTAACAAGGCAGTTAATAAAAATGAATTACAGTGTAAAGAAGAATGCAATAACAGCACTAATTGTGGATATTATTTTGCATATAGTTCAAATGGAAACAATAAATGTATTATTGATACACAAGATAGTGTGCCAGTTTTTAATCGTGTTCCTCCAAAAAACACAAATGAACCGGTAGATGAAGGTTCTCAATCATTATACATACGTAATTATCAATTTGATTTAAGTTATAATCCACAAAAGTGTCTATCTTTGAATTCAAAAGAACAAAATCAAAGAATACCCATTGTAAATACATCAAATTATTCAAATACATTTAAATATTCAGATTACAATTTAGATGGTTCTATGAAAATACAAAGTCCTCAAGAAATGGGTTTATGTGGAAATAAGGATTATATTAAAAAAGTGAATGAGGCTGAAAAAATTCTGTTTAAAGATACTACTTATTATAAAGATGGTGAGTATATTGAAAATTTCGATACAAAAATCCCTGATTCTAAATACACTGATGCTGTACAAGATACAAGTGATGGAATTCGCACAAATTTAAACAATCAAATGCTTTATGCAGAAAAACAGCAATCAATCAATGACAATAATGAAACAATTAACAAAATAATATATGATTACGAACTAGCACGTGATAAAGTAAGAGTTGATGAGGAACTGTATGCAACTAGTAGTATTCATAAAAGCGGGAAAACAAACGGACCTAAAATATTAAAAAAACGCATTATGGATAACAATGATTTATATTTATCGTCAAAATTATTATTTACTTTAGGAACACTTACGGCAAGCACACTAATTGTATTTGCAATTATTCTTGCCCGTGATTAAATATCGATCTTATATTAAAACATTTATATATTTCTAATATATACAATTAGTAATATATAATGTCTAATGATGAAAAGTTTGATTTATCGGGAGTTTTTCATGTACAACAAAACTATTTAACTGATTTATCTAATTCATATCCAAATGTTAATAGTGCTCCGTTAATTGCTAGATATGTCTTGGATTTACAAAACAAAATAGACGATGTAACACAAAGTTATCAAAAAGCTGACACTTCAGCAAAAAACATTCTAACTGAACAAAATGATATGATTGATATTGTGAAAACTGAACAAGATCGAATTCAAAAAAAGAAAGAAAATATTGATCAAGCAGTTATGGAACAAAGACGAAAAGCCTTATTGACTGAGTCAAATCGATTGCGAAATGCAGAATATACAAAAATTATATTGATCATAATTTTATGCATTGTCATTCATATTTTATTAATTGCTGCATATAAATATTTTTTCGAAGAACCTGTACCTGATAGTGTATTTACATTTTTTGCTATAGCTCACTTAACTAATTTTGCCATATGGACTATAATTGCTTTTTATATGTTTGTAAATATTCAAACGCGCAGTCAAATAAATTTTAATGAATTAGATTTACCTCCACCTAGTGCATTATCAACTGGAAGTGCAACTCCTGCGGTTGCTGATTACAACAATTTATTTAAAGATTTAGGATTATGTTATGGTCAAAGTTGTTGTGGTCCTAATACAATTTGGTCAAAAGATAATGGTCATTGTATAGATGACAATAATAGTAACCAAGATTCAAAATCAGCAACACCTGCTTTAGAACCAATAACGCCAAAAGATATTATTTTAGATCCACAGACAACTAATTCTCCGGGAACCAACATTGAGGGATTTGAATCATATAATTCATTAAATACTTTACCACAATTTTACAGCGGTGCAAAAACAATGACACCTGAAATAATTCCAAAAGAACCTGCATATGATCCATTAAGTGCAACGGAAGAGGAAGTTCGTGAAAAAACCAGAAATGATATTAAAAAATTAATGGGTAACGCATTTATGAATAATGCATTTGCAAATGGAGATATACCACAATTAGATTTTGATGATATTACCAACAATGTTACTAATAGTTTACCAAATGACGAAATTTTAGGAGAAGAAGAAACATTTGGTGTAAAATGTGGTTTTACAACTATGGAAAATAGTGGAATAAGCAATCCTATTTACAATCCAACTTTTTCAAATCCATTATTACCATCAAAAGCATAAGAATGTACTTAATTATATAATTAAAATCACAGTTAATTATATAGTATAATGGGTGCATCATGGACTAAATTTTATGATAATTATAATAAACCAAAAAAAGATTTGTATCACATGGTAAAATGGCAAAATGAAATGATGGAAGTGGAAAGTGCCAAATTACGTGATCAATATTCTACAGACATTGAACGCATTAAACACATAAATAATGATTTACTTGGTTGGAATCAATTAAACTTTATTTTATGGTTAATCTATTATGTGATATTTTTTGTAATAGCATATTTATTATATAATAGGGAAAGTGAAAAAATAGTTTTAACAAAAAACCAAAAAATATATCTTGGTTTGGGATTCTTGTTATTCCCTTTTTTGATAACTAGTCTCGAAATTTTAATTTATAATTTTGTTGTTTTTATTATTAGTCTTATTCAGGGTATTCCTTATCCTAAGCATGGTGACAAACAACCTACATTATCATTTTTAGATGCTTTACCACCTATATATTATTAGACCCTCTTTTTGCATATGTTTTATTTTTTCTAATTTTTTGTTTTAATAATCTTAATTTTCCCTTATCAATAATAAGAGTAGGAGTGAATTTTTTTCCAATTTCATCACTACAATTATTGCATATGACAAATAAAGTATCATAATGATGTGGAAAAGATAAACAACAATTAAAACATATTGCATTTCCACATCTGTTACAACAATTGATTATTCTTTTTTCCTTGCAAATATCACATTCATCTTTTCCTTCACTATTTTTGTTAAATAGTGAAGTTACTATATAATCGTCAATAGTCTTACTCATTTTATGTATGATAGTTGCCTGGTTTTTAAGTCAAAAAAAACATTCAATTTTATTAAGGTTTATAAAAAAGATAATGGTATCTTTTTTCTTTCTTTTTAACAATGAAATTATCTATTTTCACTATTAGAACGCATTTGTTCTGATATAAGAGAACCTGCAAGACAGAACATCAACCCAACCGCAATGCAGACGAATACAATCATGATATTGAATAAATATTTTTTTTTATATATTCCTTTTTAAAAAAAAAAATTCAATTTTATTGTTCAAAGTTGGATATTTATATAAATAAGTTGGAAAGTATATATTGTTCTTGTGTTAAACCTTCAATTAGTGGGTTATTCACAAAACTATATTCATTATTGTTACTATAATTTTCTTTTAAATATTTCTTAATAATTTTTCTAATGTCTGATAATTTATTCTTCCAATTATAAGGAATAATTCCAAAATAAGTGGTAGAACAAGGAGAATACAATTTTTTATATTTTTTGAAACCTAACTTTTGAAAATAATTATCGAGATTAGCACCTTCAGCTACACTTGTAAGTATAATTATATCTTTATTTTCCATAACATAATATTCAACATGATCAAAATGTCTTATTCTAAATAAATTTATAAAATCGTTTGGTACATATGACTTATATTCTTTAATTTGACAATTCGTAACAAACATATTTCGATTTTCAATAATATCATCATCATATTCACCACTATACAAATGACGTCCCCAATAACTTTTTTTAAATATCTTTGGATATTTCGTTTTTTCATAAATTTCTTTTTCATTACGTTCCATTATAATGGTATAAAAACTCTACTATATTGTTCTAGTGTTTATATAAAGACAATTTATCTTTCAATTTTATCTTGTCAATTCGTTTAAAAAATCTTTCTCACTTTCTTCATTATTAATATAAATGTTCATTAATTTTGCAGGAGTGACTTTTTTATCAGGTATTAAATCTAAAAATTTTTTTGGTATTTTTTTTTTGTATAAATGATAAAATATCTGAATGATTGAAGATTTAGATAAGTAAGACATTTCTAACTTAATATCAATACGACCTGGACGTATTAGTGCTGGATCCAATTTTTCATAATAATTACTCGTCATAATTAAAATACGACCAGGTGTTTCATTTATTCCATCCCATATATTTAAAATATCATCTAGTGTAATTGGATCAGAGTTCATAATCATTTGTGTTTTTTTCTCACTGTCATCACTAGTCTCTGATTTTTTGGTTTTCATAATTTCTTGTGATATTAAGTTAGGTTTATCTTGTCGTAATTCACGTTTCCATACAATATCTCCCAAACAATCTATATCTTCTATTACAATTATTTTTTTATTAAAACCAATTGAATCTTTTTCGTTCTTTTTATTATATGTATTTTCATAATAAAATCTATACAATTCCTTTCGTGTTTTAAACATTTTCATTGATAAATTAATTATATGACGATCTGTATATTTTGCAATACATTTAATTAATGAAGTTTTTCCTGTTCCAGGAGGACCACTTAGACCTATTCCTAATGTATATGGAATACCTTTATCATAATACCATTTTTTATTATCTAAAAAAAATTTTAATTTTTTTAATAAAAAATCTCTTTGATCAAAATAAAAATTATCAAAAGTACGTGTTGTATTAAACTCTATTTCTGACCAACAATCGTAATAACCCTCCTCATCTGATGTATTTTTTATTGAATATATGTAACGGGTTTTTTCACGTTTTGTTTTAATTTTTTGATTATATAAATTAGTTATTTTTTGTAAAAACTGTCTTATATTTTCGACATTTGTTTTATAAGAAAATAATTCTATTGTTATAATATCACTACTGCAAGAACCATTATTATTTTTTTTTTTCATGTACCTCTTTATCACTGTTTGTTTTTCCATACAATTCTAATTCAGAATTAATTAAAAAAACATTACATTGCGATACGAAAAAAAAACCATTTTTATTTTTGTTATAATCATTATTTGATGCGTCTGCTTCTGTTATTTCCATTACATCATTTTCAGAAATATTTTCTATTAAATAATTCCACAATGCACGAAATGTATTCGTAAATGATTCTACTATGTTAACATCTCCAGAATATTGACAAACTGTACGAATACGTTCTCCTTTTAAAATAACTGTAAATTTTTTATAAAATAAACTTTTTATTTGAAAATCTTTCAATGAACAATAAAATTTGTGTAGATTTATATTTTCTAATCGGGATATAAAATGTGTAATAATTGACATTAATATAGGAACAATTACCATTGTATAAATCATATTATTATCATTATTCATTTTGATAGTCTTCGTAATATCTATTTAAATATATTTATAAAACCATATAATAAAATGTCTTATGTTATATTATAGGAATATGGTTTCTATTATTTTTTTTGTAACTGCTTTAGTTTCGGTGTGTTCTGCATCTTCTTTGTCTGTAAATGATAGATTTGCAGAGTGGCTTAAAATATTTGAAATTAAGATTGAAAATAATGATCATCGCGAACATGTATTTTCCAACTGGTTAGAGAATGATAAGCATATTGATTTTGTTAATAGTCAGAATAGAACATACGTGCTTGAACACAATCAATTTTCAGGTATGAATGAAGATGAATTTTCGAATTATTTAGGATATTCAAATGGTTTGTTTTCTAGACGTGAAAATATTGAAAATAAGATTGACGAAGTAAAATGCATTACACAATGTATAGAAGATTATGATGAAACACATAAATTACAAACAATATCTTGTGTTCAAGAGTGTTGGAAAGAAGATGAAGAAGCATCTTTAGCCACTTCTATTAATTGGGTTGAAAAAGGTGGAGTTACACCTGTAAAAAATCAGGGACAATGTGGTTCTTGTTGGTCATTTTCAACAACAGGTGCTCTTGAAGGTGCATATTATGTTGCTTTTGGTGAATTGAAATCTTTTTCTGAACAACAATTAGTTTCTTGCGACAATAGAAAAAATAATGGTAAAGACATGGGTTGTAATGGAGGATTAATGGACAATGCTTTTAACTGGATTGAAACGAATGGTGGTCTTTGTTTGGAAGAAGATTATCCATATACATCTGGTACTACGTTAAGTGCTGGTACATGTGAAAGTACCTGCAATGTAGTAACTGATAGCGTCATTAAAAGTTACGTAGATGTAGAAGCAAGTTCAGATATCGATATGATGGCGGCATTAAACCAACAACCTGTTTCTATTGCTATTCAAGCCGATCAAAAAGATTTCCAATTATATAAATCAGGTGTATTTACTGGTTCATGTGGAACAAAACTTGATCATGGTGTATTAGTTGTTGGATACGGTTCTGAAAATGGAACAGATTATTATCTTGTAAAAAATTCATGGGGTATCACCTGGGGTGATGAAGGTTATATTAAATTGGGACGCGGAGATGAATATAATAATGGTAATGGACAGTGTGGTATGTTAATGCAAGGTAGTTATCCTATTGTATAATTAATCGTAATAAGGTTTTAATGTAAGAATATTCATGAAATGTTGGTTTAACTGTGGTGCACCCTCTATTATGCTGTTTTAGCTCAGTTGGGAGAGCGCAAGACTGAAGATCTTGAGGTCACTGGTTCGATCCCGGTAGGCGGCAAAAAATAAAATATATATATAATATAAATAGATATACTATATATGAAAACATCATTCTCATTAAATGATATTACAAAAATTCAAAAAAATATTTTTACATTAATTCCACCGATCTCCTTTGGTAATTTAATAAACGAAAAAAAATTCACGACAACAAAAATGCGTCGTTTTTTTATACAAAGATATTACAATTATCAACTATCTAATAAAAATATAAGATAATTAAATATTTTTCTGATAAAATATTCAATTTATTTAATTTTCTTCTACAAATATTTCTTCAACACCTGGTACTTCTAATACATGACTACTATTTGTGTCACTATCACTATCATCAACACTCATAATATTGTCACTAGGATAAATTAATTTCACATTCATCCATGTACCATTAATATTTTTACTATGCATTTTGTCCATATATTCATATACTTGTTTTGGACTAGGTTGTTTTGTTTTACCACAATTGACAATAAACCATAGTTTAAATTCTTCGGCAATTTGTTCCTTTCGTACTTTAGATCCCTGACGTCTTGAAACTCTTTCTGAAATAAATTGTGATACATGGTCTTGACTAGCCCTATATTTATTACTTGCTTCCAATACTGCATCACAATCAACCACACGTCCGTTATTTTCATATGCACGTTGTACTAACATTGATAGAAATGTTTCTTTCCAAACCGGAAAATTTGTCAAAATATCACGATCAATCATAAACTGATAAGGACGATTTTCATCATCATCCACAGGATTTTCAGTAAATAGTGATTCGAAATTTATTACTTTCAATCTTCTCCATGTACCATGATCTTGTGTTCGCACATTAATTAATTGATTGCAACACAATGTCAATGCAAACTGAGGAATAAATGTTACTGGTTTTGTCATATATGGACCACGTGCTGTAATTGGTTCAACACCAGATACCAATTCCTTCATAGGACCTTCATGAATGACATCTGTTGTTTCTGGTTCCTGCATCACTACATAACGACATCCTTTCAAACCTACAATTTCTGGTGCCAATCCACCAATTTTACCACGTCCTTGGGTAATCAAACTAATCGGTGCAGCACATTTATAACTACCTAATGTATGAGTCATTAAATCGGTTAAAACTGATTTTCCATTTTGACCAATACCAATATAATTATATAATGCTTGATTTAATGATGGCATACCTATTAAGACTGCTGCTAAGTGATTCCACATATATTCACGCAACTCAGTTTTGACAAACAATTTTTTCATGAAATCTTCCAATTGTGGAATTACTTTGGTATGTTTGCTATGAGTAAGCGGATAGTAATCAACATTAGTGCATTTTGTGATATAATCTTCAGGTCTCCCTTTTCGGAAAGTCTTCTCCTTAAAATCGATAACACCATTTTTGCAACCAAGCAAGTAAGGATCACTATCCAATCTGTTATGAAATTCAGTATCTTCAAACAAATCTCGCGCCTCTTGCATGATATTTTTTTTATCACTTGTTTGACCCAAACGTTGAATTATTCGAATCACAATATCAATGCGCGCTTTTACATTCTTATATTGATCTTCTTCGGGTTCCAATGTAGATAAATAATGATTTAATTGAGTTGCCTTATCTTCATATAATTGTCTTAAATCATTGGAAATGGATTTACGGAGTGTGCTACCACAATCTACTTCTATCCAACGATGTCGATAAAATCTATACCACGATCCGGTTTTAACATCTGCACAAACATACTCATCTTTGAACATTTGATGTAATACGACAGCAATATCGTAATCGGTAGATCCTTTTGCAGTTTTTGATGGGTTTGCGATTGCATTTGCCGTTACTGCATTAATTGTCATATCCAAATAATAACCAATAGTGTTTTTTCGAATTCCCTCAGCACCAGAAGAATTATCTTGTTTTGCCCAATAAATAATGGAACGATTTGTTACACCTGAATCCTTTTTCGAAAAATTATTCCATTGTTCGCATAAATCTGGTATATCACCATAATCAAAAGTAGGTGATTTTGCACTAAAAGCAATCCATATAATTAATAATTTATTAGAAGTATTTTTTAATGCCCAACCAACACGAATCCATTTACTATAAGAACCTGGACCATAATAACTTTCTGGTAAAACAGTTGTATATTCATATATTTCGCGTAAAATATATTCAGTAGGAGATATTGTTTCAAGGAATTGTTGCAAACAATTATCTAATTCCTCTGCATTTTTAATTTGTGAAATTTCACTTGAACCTGACAACGAATCATCAAAAGTAAATTTGCGTGTGTTTTTTGATTTTGGCGATTTATTCGATTTTTCTAATTTCGAAAGGAACGAGTCTTCATAAAGTAACCCAATATGATTAGGATATCGTACAGATAACATAGGAAACTTTTCACTAGTTAAATATTTATTAGGATCACCACGATTATTGATTAATTCTCCATCATCTTCGTCATAAGATATTTCATATACACTTGTTAATTTATACGGTTCATGATAAGGTTTGCAAGAACCATATAATTGCCAATTAGTATAGCCCTTTGTAATACCCTCATCAAATACATCTTCCCATTTATTTATAATAGGAAAATCACCCCATATTTCCTTTACTTTTGGTATAACATTTTTACGCAATATTTCTTGAACATCGTGCTTCATTTGTAATCCAATTATCATATGGATTCCATCTTTAGTAATTTGTTTTTCTTGCACTCGATTTACCTTAGATTTCTCAAATATAAATATTGGAAAAGTGGTATTTTCGTCAAAACAAAACATCTCTTTTAACTCCGCTAAATAAACATCCACCAAATCATCAATGTGATCTCTACTATAAAAGCGTTCATTTACATTATAATCAAAATGTAAATCTAAATCAATTGCTATTGGAGACATTTCCGTTGATAATTGTTTTTCTGTCAAATATTCGGTCTTATTTTTTTCAACAATATCATTCCAATATAAATTCATGAATGTTTCCCATTCATTATGTGAAATAATATACGAACCACCATGTATATTTAATTCTTTTTCACCTATTCTTGTGTGGGTTGGACTAGATGATGAATCTGTATCAGATGATTTATTAGATTTACTATGTTTTTTAAGAAAGTCATTAAAATTTTTATATTTTATAGTTGGTTTTGATGCAGCAGTAGTAGATATAATAACATTTTCTATATTGCTCATTGAACCATTTTCCATTTTTTATAAGATATAAGATAAATCTATATTTATTTCCTTTTGAAATATCAATTTTGTGTTAATTGTTTTATTCAAACTATATAACCAAACATAATATTTATATAAGTTTAACGAACTTTAAATTTTCTAATACAAAATTGAAAATATCAAGAACAAATTTAATACTTAAACAACATAAAATTTAATATCTATAATTTATAATTAAGAATGAAGTTCTGCATTAAATGCGATAACATGTATTATATTGGAATAAACGAAAACAATACAAATGAATTAACTCATTATTGTCGTAATTGTGGATATATTGATAGTTCCAATATTAAGGAAAATTCTTGTATTTTGAAAACAAACATCAAAAAAGGAGAACAGAAATATAATCATATTATCAATAAATATACTAAGTTAGATCCGACTTTACCTAGAATTAGTAACATAAAATGTCCTAATGTTAATTGCAAAAGTAATACAGAAGATAATATAAAACCTGATATTCTTTATATTCGGTATGATGAAGATAATCTTAAATATTTATACATGTGCGCAATATGCGATAATACATGGAAAACTAATAATCAATAATATATAAAATTGAATCATTTTAAAGTATTTAGAAATATCCTACGAATATATAATCATTTAATATGTCTTTAGCTCTTGAAAAAGAAAACCCAGATTTGGCAGAAAGTGAAAGTGAAATAGATAGTCTTGCATCTGAAAATGAAGACTATGAAAATACAAGTGACGATGAATTTATACCTCCACCTCCACCCGAAGAATCTTTAGAAAAAGATGAAACAGATGATGAAGAAAGTATAAATGATGTAGAAAACGCAGATAATGATAGTTTAGTAAGTGAAAGTGATGTTCGAACAGATAATATGCAAGAAACACCTGCTTATTTAAATAATGAAAGTGAAGATGATGAATATGATGATGATGATGATGATGATGATAATTATTTGCAAAAGTTTGAACGTCTCAATAAAAAGGATCTTATTTCATCATATCATCCAGAGTTAATAACCCATAATAACGATGAAGTTGAAACATTAACTCGTATTACTCGAAATGAAGAAGGAATTATTATTGATCCGTTACACAGAACTCTTCCATTTCTTACAAAATATGAAAAAGCCCGCATTTTAGGTGAGCGTGCAAAACAAATAAATCAAGGTGCAAAACCTTTAATTGAAATAGGACCTGATATTATTGATGGTTATCTGATTGCCTTACGTGAATTTGATGAAAAGAAAATTCCTTTTATATTGAAACGTCCAATGCCTAATGGAGGTTGTGAATATTGGAAATTTAAAGACCTTGAAGTTATATAAATTATAATTATAAAATTGAATGTTTTTTTATATTTCATATAAAAACAATAATAAAAATGAAGACTAATCAAGTAGAAATTTTCATTCCCTTTCTCGAAAAAAATATTTCAAAAACATTCATTTCCAATGTTTTT
>MDTG01096175.1_pt1 | contig 39828 bp, 44 predicted proteins | sample 811421 | NCBI WGS metagenome assembly MDTG01 (sample SAMN05326645, study PRJNA326480) | marine metagenome | isolation source: seawater | place: Pacific Ocean: South East | collected 2011 | reverse complement strand
GGTATGGTGGTCTTTCATTGAAGAAGTAGACAAGAAGACCAAGAAGAAGACCGGGAAACAGATTCCCATCCTTAAGAGCTTCGCGGTATTCAATTTCGATCAGTGTGAAATGCCATCCGATGTCCTGGCCCGATACGCTGCCAGGCTGGACCGCTTGAATGGTCAAGGATGGGTATCCGAAGACGCTACCAATCAGGATCTAGTAGATCAGGCCGATACTGTCCTGGCTGACTACATGAACCGGGAGCCGCTTACCTTCTCCAATGGTGGTGATCGGGCTTACTACGATCCAACCAGGGACCATATCCAGATGCCGAATCGGGATCAATTCAGGAGCCCGGAAAGCTATCTACATACCCTGGCCCATGAACAGGTACACAGTACGGGCCACAAAGACAGACTGAATAGGGCTGTAGATGGTCAAGCCGCATTCGGTTCTGAGACCTACAGCAGAGAGGAACTAGTGGCAGAGCTTGGAGCGTCTTTCATTAATTCGACTCTTGGTATCGAGATCGATAACGATATCCAAGACCGGAACGCATATATCCAGAATTGGGTCTCCATGCTCAAAGATGATGTGAAGGCCATCATTTTCGCTGCTGGTCGAGCTACCAAGGCCGCCAACATGATTCTCAGCATTGATCCTGATCAGGGTGAAGCCGAAGAGGCCTTGAAGTATGAGCCCAAGGCCAAGAAGTAGAACCGCCAACAACTACCAAGCAAGGGAGGACAACGATATGCAACCATTTCCAATCCGTGGAACTTTTGAAGCTGTACATAAGTATGGCACTACCAAAGACGCTAGAACAATGGCAGACAAGACAACTAAAGACAACGACATGAGCCAAGAAGTAGAGCAAGCGGATATTGCGGAATTTTCAAAGGGATGTGACATCATAGACAGCCCGGTTCGAGTCTATGTGACTACAGACCATGCCAGGGATTTATGCCGATGGCATGGGGCCAGCTGGTACGAATACATCGAAGAAGAAAAGCCAGAAGACGAAAACGACGCGCGTCCTCTTTTCGCCTGGCTTGGGTACTAATTAACAGCCATCCAGCCGATGGCATACAGGAAAGGTATAGATATGAAAAACGAAACGCTAGAAAAGACCCGGTTTGAGTTGGTGTATTTCCCAAGATGCAACAAGCAGCATTTTCTCACTGACAATGATAGAGAAATCAGAGAAGACCTTGCAGAGGGTGATACGCTTCCGGAACGCTGCATTGTTGAAAAGGTCATAACTTTGACCGATTCGGAATGGAGCGAATTCACTACGTCATTACTTCATGATCGTCCGGACTGGTTCGAGGGCATTGGCGGATCTTTTTCCGATTCCCCCAGGCTACAGGACATCAGCTGGCCGAAGATCATGAATGATCCTGGATTGTTGAATGAGTTTCATCGAACGTCATCGGTTCGCGTTGTCGAGGTTCGATGTCCTCTTTATGCCTGGTCTATTTTCGTCAATACTGAGGGCTATGATTATGCCCGATATGTCGGCAGGTCATCAGAATACGATCACAATTCGACGCAATGGGCATTGTGATAGTCATCCGCAACAACTACCAAGGAGATACAGAATGGACCGCATTATTAAAGAAGACGCGAACGGATACCCGCACATATTCGAGGATCTTGGCAGGATTACAGTTAGATTCAAAGACGATCCAGAGGACTATTTTGTTCACCGAATCCACCGAACAGGCTACAAGCCGCATGGCGAGGAATTTGTAGAAGTCATCTTTGGCAGGTTCGATTGCCCTTTCGGCAGTCGTTCACTACCCGAAGACCTGGCCAATCGCTGGATGCTTGGGAAGATTGTTTTATTGGATGGACCCAAGAAATCCGGGCGCAGCCTCAACACAGATTGCCCAAGCCGGGAAGGGGGCGAAGGATGAAACAGCCAACACAAGAGCCCGATACCCAGGCCATCCTACTAGAGGCCTTAGAAAATCTATGTGATTGTCCTGGCTTGACCTGGTTGAATGGATACCGCGATGAATTAGACGCGGCCATGATTGCGGCCAGGGCTGCAATCGAAAAAGCCAGGCAGAGCCATGTACCGGAACACTTGCGAGGATTCGAATGGCCTTCCGGGCCGAACATTCACGGACGCGATTATCCTGAATGATAGTCATCTTTAACACTACCAAGGAGATACGAAATGGATACCGATAAGATTGTTCAGATTGCAAACCAAATGACAAACGATGATTTGTGTCGGCTTATGGGCATGTTGGCGGGCAGGTGTTTCGTCTTTGTAGAATTTGAGGGTCAGAATCGCGGCGAATGTTCAGAGATTGACCACGTTTGTATGAATGGGTCACAGGTTCAGCTCGGCGTAAAGATTGAGAGCCAATCATGAACGACTACCCGATTCCTGGTGATGTCATCCAGTTCACCAAAGAGCATCTATATGAGCCCGGATATGCGACCGTTGACGGGCATTCTGAATATAACTTTGCAGTTATAAATGCCAGCGTTTACAGGACCGAAGACGGTAGGACCGTGAGCTGTAGCGGTGGCCCTTGCCCATACCTTCATCATTACAAATACGAAAAGGTCGGGCCTTACAAGAACAAAGCCTGGAGGTGGGCAAAGTGCAAACGGTGGCAGGCTGGCGGAGGTGAAGAGTACGATTATGAAGCTACGCTGTGGAAATGCGTAGGAAAGACTGCTGCCGGTACCAATAACACATAAACGAAACGCCCTCCCCAATCCGAAGAAAGGGGAGGGCATGAATAACCTACCAAGGAAATTCCTTAACATTGTACCAATCTAACCAGGGAGCGCAAACATGCCACAGGATAGCAATAAGAGCCGCCAACAGGTCGATACTTTACAGATACCGAAGACGATTCCCGTGATAGATCGGGCCAAGATCCTCCGCGATCTCATGGAAAATGAAAGCGGGGACGGGACCAAAATACCCTTGTATACAGCAGTATTCAGAGCAGTCAATGAAGCTATTGAAAAGCGTCAAGAATGAGCCTATAGTCATCTCTGCGGTCTTTTCCGGATTTGAATTACCTACCAGGATTTGAAAATGAAAAATTATATAGTTGCGAAACACGGCGATTATTGGATCGTTCGATGGACTGACATCCAGGGCAAAAAGCGGGGGAAGTCATTAGGTCGAGAGCTAGGGAAGCGTAATGATTGCGGAGGATCTGCAACTAAACGCCAGGCGGACGCGTTTATGCGTCGGTTGATTGCCGACCATGCCAGGGAGCCTGTACGTTCAACGATTACCAGGCAGCTCACTCTTGGGCAGTGGCATGATAGATACTTCGCTTTGAAAGCGAATCAGGCCAAGGGGACCACGTTTATACATAAGAGAGCTTTTTCCAGGCTCATCCAGCGATTTACAGCAAGCCGGGCTATTGAGTCGATTACTGCTGAAGAGGCCACATTGTTTGAGCTTTGGCTGCCATCTCAGTCATCTCGCGGATCCAGGGAAAAACCTCTTGTGGAAGCCACGGTCTGCAACCAAGTTCGTGCAGTTAAAACCATTTTCAATTTTGCGAAAAAGCACGATCTGATTGCTGCACACAATTTTGAACATTTGAAATCAAATCCAGAAACAAAGAAAGTCATTCGAAGGGTCATCTCTGCCAATGAGGTTGATCGCGTTGTGTCATTTTGTTCTCCAGGCGTGGGCTGGATGCTTCTCCTTTGTTACGAGCTTGGCATGAGGACCGGGGAGGCATTGCACCAAAAGTGGAGAGACATGCACATAATTGACGAGAAGTATCCTCAAGCCCTCATTCCTAAGAGGAAGACAAGGGAAAGAATTTGTCCTATATCGCGTGAGTTTATGAGAAAAGCGACTGCCAAAATCTTACACGAGCAGGCTTTAGGCTATGCGAGACCCGATAACGACCGGGGCCTTATGCCCTGGGACACGGCTATGCAGGACAAAACTGTTTGTGGTTTGGTTGAAGGCAATAGGGTTCATGGATCTTCTATTACCAGGGAGCTGAAAAATGCTCAGAAGAAAGCTGGGGTTGAGCCCTTTACCTTCATGATGTTACGCAAGTCTAGGATTACGACCTGGAGGCAACAGGGGCATGATGGGTTTGTCATCGCCCAATGGACAGGGCATTCTAAGGCTGTACAGGACAAGCATTACGACACGATCTCAGATTACGACCTAGAAAAAGTGTGCGGCACAAAGACACACAATAGCTCGCTTGACACAGAGCTACAAAAAATGATAGTAAAGTGGTCATTGGGTACAGGAAAAGAGCATATCGCAATGGGCGGTACAGGCTCTGACAATTTGATTGGCCCAATGTCGATACGAAAACAAGGGGTTCGGCATGAATCGTATACAAGATATTGTGGCTCGGCTAACTAGAAATTGGAAGTCATCCAGGCTTTCAGACACAAAGCAGCACAATTCGGACACAGAGCTGTGTCGGTTTGGTCAGGGGGACTATTCCGTGAGCTTGTGGGGTTCTGTTAGCTCAGGCCAGGACACAGAAAGCTCAAGTCATAACAAGGCCTAATCGTTTTACACGGGAAGGCACGCAGTAGTTGCGCAAAGACAATCGAAGACACAAAGGAAAGGTTTATTGCATGGACGCAGAACAGACACTTACACCATCACCATTGCTTGAAGCATTGGCTTCTATTGATCGCAAGCATGTAGCAAAAACCATTGACGCTGGCGCATGGCAAAGCACTTCAGTAGAGCAAGTAAGAGAAGTAGCAAACGACGCGCTTGACGGAACCGGGCTTTCTTTCTCCTTGCCCAGGGCAACCGTTCAAGAGCTTGAATCTGGAAAGATGAAATTCCGGGTTGAAGGATCTTTGAACTATGGCCCAAGCGGTGAACGGGAATCCGTTTATTGCGAAGTTATTGAATCTCCTGGGGGTCGCCAACCGCTGGTTCAACAGTGCGGCTCAATGTATTCTTATGCTGCAAAGTTTGCTATTGTGGGAGCATTAAACCTGCCCAGGGGAGGCGATGACTCCGCTGAGTTTGCGCATCAGGAAAAAGCTGAGAATCGGACACGCTCCTCCGCTCCGAAGATCAGCAAGAAAGCGGCTCCTAAAAAGGCCGCTACTCCAAAGAAGAAGACTGGCCCTGTTAGCGGGGCCTCGGAAGAGAGGCAAACCCCGCCCGCTACTGGGTCAGCTTCTTCAGGAGATTTCTACGGCGATCCCGGCCCAGCAGGCACACTGCGAGGTCGAGACAGCTTCATCATTGTAGATCACAAGATGATTGCCAAAGATAAGAAGAAGCCAGATGGCTGGCAGCTCTGGGTGATTACTACTTCAAGCGGAGCTGAGATAAAGACATTCTGCAAAGACACGATCAAGCTAGTTGATGAGGCAGTGCAAGAGCCCAACAACGGGGAAGTGATTATCTCATGGACTCGCAACACTGAAAGGCCTGATGAAAATTGGCCAGCGGGGCAACCGTTTGTTCATCAGCATTGGAAGGATGGCGATTATGTCATTGAAGGGGTAAGCGCGAATGATTTCGACAAGATTGAAATTGCGCCCAGGGAAAGCCTTGCAGATCAAATGATGGCTGACCTGGTTGCTGCCGAGGAGGTGGACGCGTGACTGAACAAATCACACAAGAGCAGCAAGAAGAGATCGAGATTCAAGAATTAGTTGAGGAAGGTGTTATCCATGTTGGTAACCCCAAGAGCCTTCTAAACTGGTACGGAAAAGAGCTAAGTGGGTTGGAATTCTGCAAAAAGAACATGCAGATACAGATCCAAAAGCAGGTCAGTGTTATTGATCGCAAGATCGCTGCTCTTAAATACCATTTTAACTCACAGGTTCAGGCCCTGGTCTCCCAGATGATTCACGAAAACGGCGGCAGGGTAAAGACCGTGCATACCGATCACGCTTCCTACCAGGTGCTAGACACTAAGGAAACTGTTGAAGTGGTTGATGATGAAAGTTTTTTCAGTTGGCTAGACCAGCAGCCTGAAGACATTGCTAGGGAATTAGAAGACGCTGTTCGCATTACTAAATCTCTGCGAAAGACTCCGATCAAAGAGTATGTCCTGGGTACAGAGTCTACGTTAGGCACGGGCGAGGAGCCGGATGGAATCCGAATCGTTCCAGCATCACAGAAAATGAATATCAAAATTGGCGGTTTGCCAAAGGAATAGCGGGGGTTGGCATGGATGGTCAGATCGAACGCAAGGACGCGTTCCGTCGCCTCAATGAAACAGTTAAGCGGGGGCTCTCAGGTTTCTTTGAAGCTGGCAAGGCTTTGATTGAAATACGAGACAACGAGCTGTTTCGAGAAGGCGGTTACGGCACACTTAAGGATTACATGGAGTCTGAGATTGAGACGGGCTGGCGACAGGGTTACAACCTGTTGAAAGCTGCTGAGATTAAGCAGGAACATGATGTCCCCAGCTTGCGAGCAGCTTTGAAATTAAGCGATGTACCGGAAGATCAAAGAAGTGAGGTTTTAGCCATAGCTTCTGAACGTCAAGGGGGAATCGAAAAGGTTACAGCCCCCATGATTCAGGATGTTCATGAGGAGCTGCGGCCTAAGCCTACGACGTTTGAGCCCCCGGACAAGTCTGAGTTTCAAGCCCTGGTCTTTGAAGTTAAGCAAATTGGCAAGCGGCTGAATAGTTTACATTCCGGACCAGGCCGACACTTGTATATCAACGAGGCTCAGGGGCATATTAAGTCGCTGGCGGCATTGATCAACAAGTCCATACCAACAGTTCCATGCCCTGAGTGTTTCGGCAGGCAGTCGCAGTGCCATTTGTGTGAAGGCATTGGGTGGGTTACTCAAGAGCTGTTTGATGCCAGAGGGGAGCAGTACAGATGAAACTGCGCCCATATCAAGAAGAGGCATTAGAAGCGACTGTTGAGAAGTTTGAGGAGAACAACGGGCTTTTAATGGTGATGGCGACGGGGCTCGGTAAGACCGTAACTTTAGCTCACCTGGTCAACAGGTTTCCCCAGGGCAAGATACTTGTTATTGCACACAGAGAGGAGCTGATTCATCAGCTTGCCAACACTTTACGCCATGTCACTTCTAAAGAAGTCGGTATCGAAATGGCGGATTGGAAGGTATCTGGTGCGTTGTGGGCTCCTCGCGTCGTTGTTGCGACGGTCCAATCGTTAGCAAGGAACGGTTGCGCTCGGCTACAAAGATTAGTTAAAGATCCGGATCAGTGGGTTTTATCTATTGTTGACGAGGCTCACCATGTTCCTGCGCAAGAATACCAAACAGTGCTGGAGCATTTGAGAAAGAATCCGTCTCATAAAACTCTTGGCGTAACAGCTACGCCTGACAGGTTGGATCGTGATAGTGGTGGTTCTTTAGCTGTTTCATACGACGAAGTTTCTTATGAAATGAACATTCGGCAAGCCATTGATGGTGGGTGGCTTGTTCCGATACGTCAACGGACTGTCTATGTTGAAGATTTAGACTACACAAATGTCCGTAGAAACAGAGGTGATCTTTCTTCTAAGGGTTTGAGGGAAATCCTTGGTAAAGAGAAGATCATGCACAAGATGGTCTCGCCTTCCCTGGAGCTAATCGGGGATAGGCAGGCCATCTTTTACGCTGCGAACCGGGATCAGGGGAAACGTGTTACTGAGATATTCAATCGAAACAAGGAGAATTGTGCAAGGTACGTTGATGGCACAACCCCAAAAGATGAACGCCGAATAATTTTTGACACTTACAAGAGCCGTGAATTTCAGGTTCTGGTGAATGTAAATGTTGCTGTCGAGGGGTTTGATTGCCCTGAAGCTGAGTGCATCATCTTGGGGAGGAAAACTTTGTCTCGATCCTGGTATGCCCAAGCGGTTGGGCGTGGCCTCCGGCCTTTGCCCGGCTTAGTGGATCAGGAAGAGACCCCTAGCCAAAGAAAAGCTGCCATACAGGGATCTAGGAAAACTCATTGCGAGATTATTGATTTCCACGGCAACGCTGGAAAGCACAAGCTGATTTGGGTTGGCGACATCTTAGGGGGGACTCTCCCTGGTGAAGTTATGGACTTGGCCCGCGAGCTATCTGAAGAAAACATCGAAGGCGAAGCTGTTGACCCGGATGAGTTAATTGAGCAGGCTCGAATTGAAGCTGAAGAGCGAGAGAAGTGCCGACGAGCTGGCCTGGTTGCTAGAGCTAAATACAAGACGCGGAAAATTAACCCGTTTGATCGTTGTGATCTTGGGCCAGATGTTTTTCTTGAAGACGATGGCAGATCGACTCTTGAGCAGTGCGAATGGCTTGCTAAAAGCACTGATGGCCGGATTGACGGCGGCGAGATGACTAAGGCTGAAGCCCAGCAAGTTATCCGTGAGATTAGACGGCGGGACAAAGAAGGACTTTGGACGATTTTCCAAGAGCAGGCTCTTCGTAGAGCCAAGCTGTCTGCTAAGTCACTGACACGAGAGCAAGCGAGCAAGTATTTGCAACAGCTTGCGAATTCTGGTTTCAAGAGGAGATTCAGATGAGTTTTACAATCGAAAAAGATGAGTTCCTGATAAAGATTGGAAACACTGAGTTTCATACCTTTGTTTCCTGTGATGTTGATGCTGATTACATTGTCGGGAAGGGAGGGGACGGGAGATACATCCCATGCGACCCTGACTCTTTGAATGTGACAGGCTTTAATTGCCAGATCACAATCTACTCACCATACAGCGAGACTGAACACAAGATTGATCTTGAAGGTCTTGAGTGGTTTGATTGCTTTCTTGACGAGCATTCAGAAGAGGTCATGACCGCTGCACGAGAGGCCGAGCAAGCCAGCTTGGAGGACTCGTGACTACATGGAGAGATGTTAAACCTGGTCGGCCTTGTGAGATTTGCGGGAAACCGGATTGGTGCGGCTACACGGAAGACGGAGCCCACAGGTGCAAGCGAGTAATTGCGAAAACTGGATATCGGGTTGTCCGGCCAGCCGACGATCCTAGAGAGCCTGGGAATGCAACTGTTTTTAGACGAGAAGAGGATGTGCCTGGCGGAAGTTTTGTCCCGAGAAAAATTTCCCCCCCTGCAAAAGAGTTCAAACTCTCAAACTTCAACAACGTCCAGGCCGAATACCTAGCGAATGGAATGGACATGCACGAAGAGAGGGACCGCCTGGCTAAACGGCTTGGCTTAAAAGGTCGGCATCTTTTCATGCTTGGGATCGGTTGGCACAAAGGGTTGGAGGCTTGGACATTTCCTATGTATGACGAAACTCTAAAGGTTGTTGGTATCAGAACCAGGTCTAAAGCTGGCGAGAAAAGGGCTGTCCGTGGTTCTTCTGACGGATTGTTTGCAACACTGAACCCTATTTCAAAACTGCCGGGTCCTGTTTACATAGCAGAAGGGCCTACAGATACAGCAGCTCTCCTGGCTCTAGGTCTTTACAAAGTTCTAGGAAGAAGCAACTGCCTTGGCGGTGTAACAATTATCGAAAAACTGTGCGTTAATCAGGATGTTGTTGTTGTTGCGGACCATGATCCGCCTGGCCAAAACGGCGCAAAGCATCTTATAGACCGGCTTCAAGGGATCAGTAATACCGCAAAGGTAATAGTTCCGCCAGCAAAGGATATTAGAGAGTGGGTGAAACAGGGTGCGACTCCGGATGACTTCCAGTCTTTGCTTAGAGAGGAGCCCTTGTATGCCTGAGACTACTCATGACATTTCTCGCAGGTGCTTGGCTTACTTGCAGTTGAAAATGGGATTGCATTGCAAGATCGAAATGCACATTTCAACTTCTAATGAGCTTGGTTGTTGGGGCATGGCTTGGCCTCATGACACAAAGAGAAATACATATTGCATTTCTGTGGCTGAAGACCAGTCTCTTCGAAACTTCATAGCGACCATTGCTCATGAGCTTATTCACGTTAGGCAATGGGTTCACGATAAGTACATGGGCGACGGAGAAGAAGAGGCTAAGGAAGATCAGTTCAAGTGGGCGGATGAGATTTGGAATGAAGGGGTGGTATGAGAAGAAATAAACACAATGTATCTCCGTCCGAACAGAGGCGATCTCTTGGCAGAACATTTGATTCTAAAGCTGAAAAAGAGTATGCCGAAAGATTGCAGTTGCTACTCGACTCAGGAGTTATTGCTGAGTTCAACTGCCAGGTTCCTGTTCATTGCTTAGGTTGCCCCGAGAATAAATTCAAGCCTGACTTCTTGGTTATCCCATCTCCAGAGGACGGGAGATTTCCTTATTACGTCGAAGTCAAGGGGTTTGAAACTCCGCAATGGAAGACAACCAAGACACTATGGGAAGCCTATGGAAGACTAGAGCTTGTTGTTGTGAAGAAGCGGGGCAAGGATTTTTATGAATACGAGACCATCACTCCAAAGGCGATGAAGCCATGACGAGAGTTGGGGACGTTCTCCAGGGATCTTTGCTTGAGGAGCAAATCAATCTTGAAACCGAAGCGGTTACAAGAGGGGTAGCTCGTTACAGGCGGCTCGCTCAAGATGCTATCGACAGAGATGATGGAGCTTCATTGAAGCCAGCCGAACGCCTTGTCGTTTACTGGGTCCCGGCACTAGCGATGGCGATAAAGGAAGAACATAGGCTTATTTACACCGGCAGTCCTGGCAAGGGCCGTGGTGTTTATGGCCCCGTCCTGTTGCACTTAGATCCAGAACGTCTTGCAGTTATTTCTGTTCACGAAATGCTTTCTAGGTGCATGTCTAAGCCTAGCGGAGAGACATTTCTAAAGATGTCTTATGCCATTGGGTCGGCTGTCCTGGCCGAGATTCACATGGACACGATGCGGGCGGATCCGGAAGCCAGCAAACTGCAAGAGCTTGAAAGAAAGTTTAAGCAGATGTCTTCTACCAAGGTGAATCAGTGGGCCAAGAAGACGTTGGACGATTCGCTGTGGAGCCGCAAGGTTTGCACGCAGGTTGGAGCGATACTGATTGACAAGGTTTTGAGCGTGGCAACTGTTCAACAGCATGGGACGAATGACCCGCTGCCAGCATTTGAAAGGAAACTTGTTTATCAAAACAACAGAAGCATTGGAGTTATTCGGCTTGCCGAGGAGTCTGTGCAGCTAATTGAAGATGGGCATCTTGTACGCCAATCAATGAGACCACGATACCTGCCCATGCTTGTGCCGCCGTACCCTTGGAGCGACGAAGTAGAGGGGGGCTACGTCAGGATTCGAACCCCATTCATATCTAAGCCCACAAGTGACCAGCGGAAGGCATTGAATAACTCCCAAAGAGAGACCCTTTATGAGGGGCTGAACGCAATCAACGCGACTCCCTGGAAAATCAATCAAAGAATGGTTGAGCTTCAAAAGGGTATTTATGAAAGCGGGGGAGGCGCAGGCGTTCCTAAGCCTGATGTGGTTCCCATGCCAGCAAAGCCTTCTGATATTGAGACCAACCCTGACTCTTTGAAAAGATGGAAGGCTGCTGCTAGTGAGGTTCACACAATTAATGCGAAGCTCAAGGGGGCTCGTATTGAATTCTTGCAACGTCAGTCTGTTGCTGAGATGTTTTTTGGTTCAGATCAAATTTACATGCCATGCCAATTTGACTTTCGGCTACGGCATTACCCCATCCCGGCGACCAGCCCAAACCATCACGGGCCGGACACGGCTAGGGCTTGCATGTTGTTTTCAGAATCAGTTCCGGTAACAGATGAGGGCGTTGAATTTCTTTACATCCAAGCAGCCAATCATTGGGGCGAGGACAAGCTCTCGTTTGATGATCGTATTTCATGGACTGAGGACAACCTTCCGCAGATTAAAGAGTGGGCTCAGAATCCAGAAGACACATTTCATGAGTGGGGCCAGGCTGAAGAGCCCTTCCAGTTTATGAATTGCTGCTGGGCTATCTTCGACCCAGAGTTTGCTTCTCACCTTCCGGGGCATGTGGATGGATCTAATAATGTGAACCAGCATTATGGAGCTATTGGGCTTGACCCGGTTACTGCTCAGAAGGTCAACATGCTGCCTAGCAACAGGCCTCATGATCCTTACCTGGATGCCTTGAAGCTGGTGGTTGATGAGCTGGAGCTGAAGCATCGGGGGGGGTGCGACATGGCCTTGACCGCTTTGCCTCATTTGCAGGGTAAGCAGGGCAGGGCTCTTGTTAAAAGGCCTTGCATGGTGAGGCAATATAACTCGACCCTGGTTGGGGCCAAGAACCAGGTCTATGAGGAGCTAGTGAAAGCCGAGTACCCCCGTGAGGGGCGAAGAAAGATGGCTAATTACCTGGCGAAAATAATCTTTGCCCAGGTAGCCCACCTGTTCCCTGCTTCTACCAATCTCATGAAGTGGCTTGAGGCCTGTGCCAGGATGATGTGCGAAGAGGATCCCAGCAGGCCCATTTCTTGGACTTCACCAGTAGGTGTTCCAATCGTCCAGCCCTACAGGAACATGAGAAAGTTCCGGATCAAGACCATCGTACAGGATGTCTTGCTAGGCCATCGTGACACAGATGCCCCCGTCGCCAAGCGAAGGCAGATCCAAGGGCTGCCGCCAAATTTTGTCCATGCGATTGATGCCGCTCATGCCTTATTTACCGCGATTGAATCACGGCTTCAAGGGATTACTACGGCCTTTGTCCATGACTCATATTGGGCTCATCTGTCAAATATGGGGCAGCTTGGACAGACTCTTCGAGAGCAGTTCATATTGCTGCATGAGGTGAACCATGCCATGCAGGCTTATGAGGAGTGGAGCGAGGCCTACCCAGGCCTTGAGCTTCCCATGCCTCCGCCGCGAGGCTCTTTGGATCTTAGCCAGGTGCTGAAAGCACCCTACTTTTTTGCATGAAAAACGAGGTAGGACACGATAATGAACCAGCGAGAGCGATACGGATATGCAGTTTTGTTTACGCAAGGCCCCCGGCTTGGCGACTTGTTCGAGGGCAGGGGCTGGAAAGAAAGGTGGCGCATAATTCGCCGCCATCCAAAAGTCTGCTACCAGCTATGGGGCTCCTGGCTGTCGGGGAAACTGACTGGATCAGGCCACAGGCATTGCCTTCCTTCTGACTCAGAGCAGGCTATGGACTTTGGATTTTGCAAGATCCAGTTTGTACCAATGGACCGTTTTGACCGTCGCCATCACAATCTCATGGGCTGGGTGTACTTTGAGTCCCCTATGAAGCCAGATTGGGACCAGTACAAGAACATGAAATCGGGTCTTTGGTACGCCACCTTTGGCAGAATCCTCATGTGGATGACGCGTGGCTGGTTCCAATGCCGAAATTGCACAACAATTACCAGGCACTGGCTTCAATGCCTGGGTGTTCCAGTTCCTCGTAAGTGCTGGAACCCCAAGCTGTTACTACTTTGGATGACTGAAAATGGATTCACTTACGCTTCCGGCTACGCTACCAATGACATCGAGTCAGTTGATTGACGAGCTGGATCAGTTAAATCCAGCCCCCGTTATTTCCGGGCCGATTGACGAAAGCAAATTACAAGAGCTTGTTTACCAGGCGGGCCGAAGGTCCCTGGTGAATGAGCTTGTTTACCTTAAGAAAAAAATGGAGGATCAAGATGGGTTCAGCTCCTAGTATGGATGGCACTCGCACTGTTTCTAGCATGGATAGGGTGCCTCTTGATATGCAGGTCCCTACCCGCCAAACCCCCAAGCCTTGGCGTGAGATCCCTTCTGGCAATAGCCGGAAGAAGAAGCGTAAGGGCTCAAGGGAAGGCCTTACAGTCCAGCCTGGTGGCTCTGGAACGAACGTGCCAGCAGGTGGTGGTGGTTATACCGAATGAAGATTCAAGCGGATTACGCAAAGCATGACGCAGATCGGCAGGAGAGCCTTGATCGCGCACGGCTTTGCTCATCCCTGACAAAACCCTGGATTCTGCCTCCAAGCGGGTGGACTGAGGGATCCAAATTACCAGAATGCTTTTCCAGTCTCCCTAGCCGGGGAATCTCTAATCTGGAAGGGCGTTTGATTGTTGCGCTTTTCCCTGCTGGGCAGCCGTTTTTCCGGCTCAAGCCAGCAGCGAAATTCAAGTTTGACCCAGCAGTCTCTCCTGAAGCATTGCAGGAATTCCAGCAACGTCTTCATTTGCAAGAACTTACGGTTATGGCGCACTTGGACAGGGCCGATAAAAGCCGGAACGGCAACGCCCGAAGGGCTGGGTTTAGATCGCGCATGCGCACCGCAATCTCCCAGCTTCTTGTAACTGGCGACGTACTTATGCAGCTCACAGATGAGCTGGACGTTCGGGTCTTTCGACGCGATCAGTATGTCACCAAAAGAGACTCTGCTGGCGATGTGATGTTTCACATTGTTAAAGAGAGCATTGATCCGCTGATACTTAAGAAAAGCCAACTGACTTTGTGCGATCTTGACTTCGATTCTCTTCAGGAAAAACGCCCTGTTGATCGAATGGAAGACATTTACACGCGATGCGAATGGAATCCTGTATCTAAGAAGTGGGTGATACAACAGGAATGCCGTGGGAAAGTAATCAACGAAACAGAGGAAAAGATAACTCCGTTTTTGTCTACGCCATTCGAGCTGGCTACTGGTTCCAATTATGGAATTGGGCTGGTGGAGCAGAACCTTGGAGACGTTCGCTCGATAAACGAGCTTACAGAGAGGCTCCTCGATCACGCTTCAATGGCATCGAAAATGCTTATGGTCACGGACTACAATTCACAGGTTCGACCAAGCGACTTGGCAATGCCAACCGGCTCCGTCATTCAAGGAAGAGTCCAGAGCGGCCAGGTCACTGATGTCGCTCTTTTAAGAGCCGACAAAGGCCAGGACTTCGGGGTAGCTAACTCCGTCAGAGAATCTATCCGGAAAGACCTAGCTACGGTGATGCTCATGGAGGCCGAGCAGCTTCCTACTTATGAAAGAGCAAGTCGATTGCATGTTCAAAGGGTGGCCTCTGAGCTAGAGCAAAGCCTTGGAGCAGTGTATGTTCCCATTTGTGACTCGCTTCAGGTTCCCCTGGTTGAGCGTATTAGAGAAGTAATGGTCAAGAAAAACTTGCTTCCATCCCTGCCAGATGATGTGGTAGAGATTGAAGCGGTTACAGGAATTCATGCGATTAGCCAGGAAACTGATCAGCAGAAACTTCTTAGCTTGTTGCAGATGCTGTCTCAACTGGGTCCGGATACAATGAGCCGAGTCAATCAGGGAATCCTTCTTGATTTGCTGATGCGGCAGTCAGGTTTGTATGAGCCGGGTTTGGTAAAGTCAGAAGAAGAATTGAAGAGAGAAATTCAAGAGCAACAGAAACAACAGCAGCAGGCTATGGCGGCCAGCCAAATGGTTTCCAGTGCCGGTACGATTGCCGAGCAGCAGGCTGCGCAGGAGAATGTAAATGTCTGATGAAGCCTCTCCCACGTTTGGTTTGCAAGCTGCGGGCTCAACGCCTCCAGCGCAAGCAGATGTGCAAGAAATTGATATTGATGTCCAGGGAAACTCTGCTGAAGCCTCAATGGAGGACAACGCCAGGACTTACGCTGACGGTAAGTTTAGCTCGGTAGAGGACTTGGAGAAGAGCTACCAAGAGCTGCAAAAGCTCATGGGTAACAAGTCCAATGAAGAGCCCCCCACTACTCTTGAAGACGTTGTAGAAGCTGCTGGCTTGAAATTTGATGAGCTTATTACGAACTACAACACTGACGGTCGCTTGAGCGATACCGAGTACGAGGCTCTAGGTAAGCAGAATTTCTCACGACAGATGATCGACGAATTCTTAATGGGCAAAAAGGCCCAGCTTGATAACGGCCAATATGCTGTTGATCAAATGCGAAGCAATTCTGAGAACATTGTTGGAGGAAAAGAGCAGCTTGACGGTCTCTTGGATTGGTTTGGCAAAAAGTATTCAACTGATCAGTCTCACCTTGACCGAACAAATGAGATGCTTCACGATCCAAATACTTATCGCATGGCAATTCAATCAATGTACTTTGAGTACCAGCAGGAGACGGGCAGGGGCTCTGAAACTCAGTTGATTCAAGGCGACCGAATGCCTGATACGTCAACTGGTTTCACGAATGTAGAAGACCTCGTGTCCGCAATGGCTAAAGTCCGAGACGCTGGAAGGCTTGACGAAGCGACAAAACGGCGGCTCATGAACACTCCTAAACATATTATGCAAGGTATTGAATAGATGAGACTCAGAGAACCTTTCCAGATTAGGCAGGCGATTGACCTTCAAGTCAATCATGGCGTTAAACATAAGCTCAATTTTCACTTGGCTGGAAGCGAGTACCATATTCAACTCCTTGATAAGTCCGGGGATTTGATTTGCACAGGCCGTGGACACAACGAAAGTGAGGCATGGAAAGATGCAATCAGTCTCTACGAGAAGGCCCCGAAGCGTAAAACGAAAGACGAACTTGCTAGAGAGAACGAGAATTTACGTCGCAAAGTCGCGGATATACAGCCCGACTTGGAAGACGATACGCATGAGGCAAATGCGAAAAAGGCGGCTTCAAGTAGCGATGCTACTGAATCAGACGTTGAGGCTCCTTTGAGACCTCGAAGAGGACGTAAGAAGAACACTCCTTCTGTATAAAAATTACCTTTCCCTCGTCTGCTGCTGAAAGGCAGTGGGCGGGTTTTTGCTGCATAACCCAGAAGCGAATTGGATACCCTGGATTCCAGGCCCGAGGAGCCAAGGACACTTAGGCTGCATTTGTAAAAACATTCATCACATTTTCACAAAGGAGATGGAAGTCATGCCTGACCTCCCATCTGGCACCGGATTTGGTGCAACCCGTACCCTGAGTAGTAACTTGGGTGCGGATACTCGTGAACTTGCTTTGAAGATTTTTTCGGGTAGTACACTGCCCCCAGCGAGAGGGATCTCGCTGTGACAACTGCGTGAATTCAAGGGAAGCCTCATCGAGGTAATCTTGAGCGAAGCCCTATGGGAACGTGCAACGACTATCGGGAAACCGAGTAGAGGCCAAGTGGTCTCGAAGCGCGCAGCACCATGACCTGGTGAAGAAATAGTCTGAACTGCATGGCGACATGCAGCAGCCACACGGCGGCGGTTGACTAACGAACAGCCGTGAACACAAGTGACTGTACTCGAAGCCTTTAGAGCAAAAACAGTCTTTTATGATAACCAGCAAAACATCATGGCCAAAAAGGTCTTGAGCGGCGGCCACGTTGCTCAGTGGCCCGTCATTGGCGATGATATCGACCTTGGAACCATTGGTACGGATACCGGAAGCAACGGATCTATCGAGGGTAAAGAGGGCGGTCTTCAGCTTGGTTACCATGTTCCCGGTGATTTCATTGCCGGACGTAAGATCAAGATGAGCGAACAGACAGTACGCGTTGACGATATGCTCGTCGCCGCTATCGACGTTCCGTTCCAAGACCTTGATCTGTCTCACTTTGATGTCATTCGTCCATACGCGACCAAGCTGGGTCGCTCATTGGCTATTGATAATGACAAGAAGATTGCAACGATTGCTATGAAAGCCGCACAGAACGCGGGCGTTGACGGGATTTATCCTGGCGGCCAGCTCGTTACTGGAGCAGTAGCATCTAACTCGCTCACTGGAGCGTTCACTGATGCCACTGGTGGCGTAAATGCTTTCGTTGACGCGGCACATGCTCTTGCAGAAAAATTCGATGACGATCATGTCCCTGAAGATGGGCGATATCTGTTTATCGGACCCCATATCCGCAAGATCCTGCGTCACGATCTCACAATCTTCAATCGAGATTACAACCCTAATAACACCGCTGGCTCGCTCAATGAACGAGTCATTGGCACGCTTGCAGGGTTTAACCTCGTCCTGACCACCCATTTGCCAAGTGGAAGCACTTTCGCAAATTACAATACCCAGGGTGGGGCAACTATGGCTAAGTACGATTATGACTGCTCTGCTACTGGTGGAAGTGATCAAGGTTGTGCTGCCATTGCAATGTGTGGAGCCTCAGAAGGCTCTGCTGCCGTCGGCATGGTTCAGGCCGGTGGAGTCCGCACGGTCATCGAAGATGATGAACGTCGGAACGTAGACTTTTGCGTCCGCTGTCGAGCAATCGCAGCGTGAGAACTCCGTGAACTCAGGGAACATCTCTCGTAGACAATCCTGAGCGAAGCCTGTCAATCGACAGGAACGTGCAACGACCATCCCGAAAGGGAGTAGGACTGAAGCCAGTCCGAAGCGCGGAGCATCCCATGTGGATGATGATATGGTCTCAACTGTATGGCGACATACAGCGGTCGATTCGTTCGACGGACACTTGCTTGCGACAAGTGTTGAAGATATTTGGAAGTTTATGAAGGCTCAGATGTTGGTCGGCTACGATGTCCTCTCGCCTTGGTGCGCAGGGGCAATCATGTTCAACGCCTGATCTTTTACCTTTGCAATACGGACCTGGGGGGAGACGTTCCCCCAGGTCTTTTTATGTCGAGAAAAAAATATGACCCGCAACACAAAGGGGCAAGCTGAAACCGTTCGACTGTCCGTTAGGGATTGGATCGGAATCCTCAGCGCAGTGCTTACTATTCTCGTATCTGTTTTCACTGCAACCCTAACACTTGAGCGAAGGCTCACCGAAGTTTTAACTAGACAAGAACAGCTCCAAATTCGTATTGAACGTCTTGAGGAGCAGACTGACAGGAGAACGTATCAGTGAATGGTGTAACTCTTTCAACCAGCACAAGGCACTGGCGGCCTGTATTTGGTACAAACCGCGTAGACGCTGACGCTGGAACATTTAACGCGCCTTCGGCAACACTGCCCACAAACGCAGTGCCAACCAATGGGGCAAATCTGGCAAAATTTCTTTGCTATGGAATCGGGACTTCCGGCTCTTCAGGCCTAAATATGATCGTTTCTGGATACAACAGATTCGGAGACGAAACTACAGATAAGCAAATTTGGGTTCCCTCATTTATTTGCAAGGCTGAATTTCTGTGGGCAGGCACTTCGATGACTGGCTTGTCCGCAAAGCAGGTCATAAACACTGAGAATTTCGCTGACACTGTGACCGTTACTGCCGGTGACACTAGCGTCCGCGTTATTACCGGAGCCACACAGGAAGCTGCTTCCATTACCGTAGACCTCGAAGGCTGTGAAATGGTTGGCATCACCTTTGACACGACTGGCGTGACGCAGCCGACAACCAGCTACAACGCACTGATTGGTCTCTTTTAGCAGATGTATATTCCATTTGCGGATGTCGCTAAACAGCATAAAGCTCATGCGATTTACTGTGGAAATCTAGTCGAAGATGGCTCTGATAAGTACATATTAAATGAGGCCTATGGGCCTCCCAGGTCAGAACTAGGGAAACCTGGCTTATCTTGCCATTACCCTTTAACTGACGGGGCAACATTGTCGGCTACTGAAATAGTCCAAGGAGCCACAGGCCTTTACAACGCGTCAGGCGTTCTTGCCACGGGGCCAGCAGTGGCTTTGCCAGCCAGTGCAAATAGAGGGCCAGGGTACACCAATCCGTCTACGGTAAAAACTACGGCCCTTAGCACAATTTCGATGACATCGCCTACCCCAGATGCTGGAAACCCTAATCCTATTGGCCTTAATAGCTCTTCATACAGTTTGGGGATTTGGTACAGGATTAACGACACGAGCGTTACATTTGACCCAGCGGGAGATGACAACACCGACCCTACTAGCGCAACGCTAATAAGCATTCAAAATTATTCGCCAAGCTATAGTGCAAAAGGGTACACCGCAAGAATAAATCTGAAGAGGAAGCAGGTTGGAACTGCTGCCCCTGGATATTGGCTTGAAGGTGAAATAGACACTGCCGAAAGCATTCCAGACGCAGGCTCATGTTCAGCACAGGTAACAAGCGACCCAGCCCAAACTCCCTGGGATGCTTCTATGCAAAACACATTGTGGCACTACGTTGTCCTCGTAGTGACTCCCACACAAATGAGTCTTCATATTGACGGGATCCAGATCGCCGCAAGGTCAAACACTGCGACCTTCCCGGCAACGCCTCGTTTTCGAATGTCAGTCAATACCACCATTGGAGCCAGTAGCACGTTTCAGGTTAGATCCGGACAATTTGCATACGCTTCTGTGTACGGTTCAGCATTGAATTATGAGGATATGTACCGGCATTTCAATTCAATGAGAAGGCCGCTAGATATAAAAGTCAACTACAACGAAAACAGGTATTCAACCGATCAGACAGATAAGATCGGCGGAACTCAGATTTCCGACTTGGACTATTCTCCAAGTAGCTTGACTAATCAACATCGGCATGATGGCCGTTTTGCTCACATGATTAGGCTAGACAGCCCTTTGTTCGATAGCACGGATTCGGCTATTAACGAAAAGCTAGAAAACCATCAAGTCGGAATACCCAGGCACTGGGAACTAACAAACACAGCCGGAGACGAAGTTTCGGATACAGACCAGAAGTATCGGTACAACACTCATGTTGCGGCTGGAGGATGGGACTTGAACGCTGGGGCTTCATACGGCGAAGCTGGGGTAACCATGCTTTGTGGATGGGAGGGGATTAACTCTCCTCGGTCTAGCAGCTATGGCTCTGGTGAGCATGATCAAACCGTTATATTTGACTGGAGAGGCACTGGGTCAAGCGGAGGGGGCGGAATCAACATGACCTGGAGTTATTCCCTTGGGACCAGCTCTATTGTAGGCCAGACAGTTACTTATATAGTTGATGGAGATGATGGGTTTGGCCTTTCCAGAGTAGGTGCTAATGGCGATTCTTCGGTGAATAGGTTTGAGTTTTACACTCCCTATGAAAGCACGACCGGGATCGATAACACATACACCCAATACAAAAGCACGGGTAATGATGTTGGCAAAAACTGGACGTTTCAAGCTGTCGGCGTAAGTGGCTGGCGGAATGGAATTTCAATGCAGGTAATAAACCCTAATAGGATTTCATCATCCAATGAGTCCCAAAATATAAGCCCAGAACAATTTGAAAATCTTCCGCTTGATGACGAAGATAATCCGTACAACGTAAGTCGGATGTGCCGAAATCAAGTGCCAAGAAACCCGCGATTCCTGTACTGCAACCGAAATGATTTTGAAACAAACCCGCACACAACTGTTGGCCAAGGGGTAGACAACTGCGTTGACCAAAATCGTTACGGCCCAATGGCCTTAATTGCCAGTCGTGTTTCTGATCAAGAAATGACCAGGATGCTTCGCTTGATGCACGGCCAACCCCTTCACCGAACCAGGCCAGCGTTGAGGGGCTGCGTAAGACACTTCCAGCTAAACGCTCCAGGCAGGACTTTGACATGAAGTGGACTATGCCATTTGCCCTGTTTTTGCAGGGTTGCAGTTTTGCGCCAAGAACTAACACTAGCGCAACAAACGCAATAGACGCTCTAGGATCTATTACAGCAGCAGGCCCAGGGGACCCCTGTGGGTCGCTGGCAATATTGTCCTGGGTTGGAGGGTTGGCAATAATTGGCGGCATTGCTGCTTTGGTAATTACCAGGACATACGGAATCAAAGCTATTGTAATTGGAGTAGGACTCGTACTTCTGAACTACGCAGTCTCTCGATATGCTCACGCAATTTTTGTCCCAATGCTAATTGGTACAGGCCTTATATCTATGGCCTACGCGTTCGTAGTTGTTCGCAACGCCTTGAAAACAAAAACAAAGCAAAAGTCTCTTGAAGAAGAGGCTATGGCTCTTTCTCGGAGATAGAACATGATGTCAACAATTTGGTTCTGCCTATTCGTAGGACTCGCTTCATTCGTCGGCGGCGTTTTTTGCCGACCGTATTTCTGCCGCTGGATTCCTGGCGGCGGTTGCCGAAAGGATTAGTCAGTGGGTGAACTCAGAGTAAGCAATGTAAAAGGCTTGGCTAGCGCAGACCTCACGCTCGGAGAGGCCAGCCAAAATGTGTCAGCAGCCAACACGCTGTCAGTTACCGGAATCCTTACCGCTACCGGAGGCATCACCCTGGCTGGCGACATGACTGGCAACAGCACTGGGAAAGCCGGGACTGGAACTAGTAAGCTCGCGGAAGTAAATGCGATTGCAGTCAACGCTACTAACGTGGACGCTAGTGGGTCTGTAGACGGAAGCACGGTAACTGCCGACGCAGAAATGACATGCGGCACAGCACAAATAGGTTCTGGCGCAACAGCTACAACCGGGTGCGCCACGGTTAGAAACCAGCTCAAGGTAGACAATAACGACGGCAATGCTACTGCCGTGACCGTTTTGACTGGTAATGTAAATTGTGGAACCGGGCAGCTTATTTGCGAAACTTTCAAAATTGGCGGGGTCGATGGCACGGCCTACACCGAAACAGATTTCGCGGGATTTGGAAGCGGTGGTAGCACTGGTACTAACTACGTTAAAGCATTTGGCAAAATACCTTATGACTTTAACATTGCCGATCACAATCCTGCTGTCAGCGGCGGCCTTAACGTGAACTCGGCTGCTCAAGACACTTCTGAATTTACGATTCAAATCAATTTCTCAGCAACAATTAGCGATCCAATTATTACATTTAGCTCGACTCAGGACGGGGATGATGGGGATAGTAGCAAGCCATTGACTTGGTACGTCTCAAACGAATCTTCAGGGTCAATCACCCTAAAGCTGAGAAACGGCGAAACAAATGACAATGGCGACCTTTATTTCCAGGTGGTAGACGCGTAATGAGAACCAAGCTCCAGTGTGTACAAGACATCATGCGGCGGGTGGGCAAGCCCCCCGTTACAGCTTTAGATCCCGGCGGCATTTCAATCGCCGCTCACATTGAAAGAGCTTTAGATGACGCGTCTATTTCTGTGCAAAGCCAAGGCTGGTACTGGAACACAAAAAGAAATGTAACGGCAACAGCTAATGGTGATGGTAAAGTCCAAGTTAATCAGCTTGAGAACGTGGCAGACATAGGCCAAACGGCAAGCTACGCAACTATTTTTCACGTTGATACTGACCAGGACAGCGTAGACACGAATGTTGTTCGGCAAGGAGATTTTCTCTACGACGTAGATGAGAACTCAGACACTTCTTTTAGCGGGACCCTGAAAATTCTGTACACATGGGAACGTCCCATTAACCAGGTCCCCTCGCAGTTTCAAGAGTGGATCATTTCCCTTGCAGCAATGAACTTCAACCGGCAAAACGAACAGAATGTAGGGCGAGATCAAATCTTGCAGTCTGAAATGGCGGACGCTCGAATGAAGAGTATTCGAGAAGAAGTCCGTTCACAGGACATAAACCTGCTTGGTATTAACGAAGCAAGGCAATTTCGAGGCAGGCCTCGTATGAAAGATTGGAGCGTTTACTAGCATGGCAGCGAGCATGACAATCGTTGATGCGATTAACGAAATAGTGGAAACAGTTGGAGAGTTTCCAATGGCAGGGGCTACTCCGCCTAGCGGAGGTGGCACAAGCATCTATGACCGCGCAAGGAATTTCCTAGATCGAGAATCTAAGTATGTCCAATCGTGGGGATGGCCGGAAAACACAGTAGTATCCAAGCAGTACATTGCGGATCAATCAGGCGACAAAACCGTTATCGACACTCATGCTACGTTTTTGACGCTTAGAGCCAGTGGTTCTTCTGCCCATAGAAATTTGGTCGCCAGAGATGATGGCGGCACACTCAGGGTTTATGACGGCAACGCTGGCACGTTTGCATTTGTAGCAAATGAAAAGCTGTACGTTGATGAGGTGACAGCCCTAAAAGTAGTGGCAAACGGCGGGATTGCGAGCGATTCTGCGTGGGGCTTTGAGCTGGCAACTGTTCCTTTGCAGCAAGCTATTGTGGATCAGGCAAAGATCAAATTCCAGCGAAGATACCAAGGCAGCGAGTCTGCTGAAGTAGGACTAATTCAGGAAGCAGCATTGTCTGATATCCGTGTCCAAAGGAATCAGCCCGACACAACCCAGCCAATGAACATCCAGCCAATGGTCCCACAAAGCCAGCAGGCAAGACGCGAGGGGTAGCTAGTGCCTTCAAGCAATTTCATTGATGTAACTCCATCACTGGTTCAAGGAATTTCCAAGCAATCGCCTTCAATTAGATTGCCAGGCCAGGTGGAAGACGCGTCAAACGTATCTTTCAACGTCGTTGACGGCGCAAGAAAAAGGCCTGGAACTAGGCCCTTAACTACAATCAACGTCAATGGGCAGTATGGCAGCTATAGGATCCATAAGATTGAAAGAGATGGTGATGAAGAACTAGCACTAATCTACGGATCCGGTGGCGTGGTGGCAATGATTAACATTAACACTGGATCTCAAGTTTCTGTAGCGGGGCAGCCAGGATACGTGAGCTACCAGGCAAACGTAGACACTCTCCGATTTGCCACTATTGCTGACAGCACTTTTGTCGCAAACACTGGAATTACTCCAGAAGCAACTACTCCAAGGGGAGAGACGATCAACTCTGACACAATGCCTGTCTTGCTTAAAAAGGATGAGCTAACAGGCGGCTTTGTCTGGAGTACCCCCGAGTGGGCTGGCCGTTCTTTGACTCGGCAAATTTTAGAGGCAAAAAACACTGGGTCTGGAGAATCTGGCTGGTGGAAACTTACCTATGGAAGCTCTGGGCAAAACGGCGTGCAATCAACTTCGGCCCCATTGCCTTCATCCTCTTCTTCAGAGTGGATAGCTAACGCTTTGCAGGGCAACGGGATTAACCCTAACGATCTGCTTAAAGAAATCATTTACATGAGCAGCTCGCAAACGAGCATCACTATTGAAGGGCTGACTAACACTACCAGTGCATCTGAGCAGATTCGCACAGGGCGTTATGAATGCTTAGATCCCCTGTACAAGGATTGGCAAGGGCCTCACCCAAACAATCCATTCCCTAAAAATGTTGCCGGAAAAGCAGTTGTTGGGATTGCAGCGTTTCCGTATGGGAAAGTAATTGTAACCGGCGGGCCTTCTGACACTGATGACGTTCTTGTACAGCTATCGCCTGACATTGATGTTAAGCAAAGGCTGATTTGCAGCAAGGGCAAACTTGTCCACATTGGAGACAATGCCACAGATCCGCCACCCCCATTTGTAATGCAAACCCAGAATCAAGGGGTGAATGTAAAAGGCATTCCAATTCGAGACATTGGGTTTATTCGCAATCGTCTGGTTATTGCAGCGGGCGAAACGCTTGCATTTTCAGCAGTTGATGACTCTTTCCGGTTTTACTTGCAAGAGCCGCCTGTCCAAACTGACGCTGATCCAATTAACGTGCAGCTTGCCGCTAGTGACGTTTGCCTGGTTGATTTCTTGGTCCCATTCCGTAAATCAATTATTGTCTTGACAGGCTCAGGGCAGCAATTCGAGCTAAACGGCGGCGACGTTCTCACTCCGTCTTCTGTTGCAGTAAGCCCTGCAACTAAGTATGAGACGCAAAATGTGAGGCCTGTAGCAATCGGAAACCGGCTTTACATGGTCGGCTCTTCTGCTGGGTACTCGACGCTTCTTGAATACTACTATTCAGAAGCAAGCCTGAGCAATGTTGCACAAAACGTAGGCCGCCACGTTGATGACCTGGTTCCAACTGGGGTTTACAGCCTTGACGCTTCACCCAACCAGGAATCAGTGTTTATGGTTCCCACACTAACGGGGTTGGCTACTCCTAGAGACATTTCTGCTGCTACCAGCGGAAGTGCCTTGGAGTGGAACAGCTCGGCATCATGGGTTGGAGCAGTCATACCAAACACTGAAGACAATGTAACCATTGGTTCTGGCGCAAGTATTATCATTGCGGCGGCGAGTGCGAATGTAGGCCCTGACACTGGAGACTCAAATGTTTCAAGCGTAACGGGGTCAAAAGTAGTCGTTTACAGGTCGTACACCGAGGGAAATCAAAGAAAGCAAAGCGCATGGTCGCAGTGGAATTTTGACACTGACGCTATTCAAGATGTGAAAACTTATGATGATACGCAAATCATTATGCGAAAAAGCGGAAGCAAGCTCATTATTGAGTCGCTGGATTTGTCTGAGCCTAGTGGCCCTTGTGTCCGCAATGGCGTTACCTTTGCCTACACCCCTCACCTTGACCACGAAACAAATGCTGGGACAGGCACAGACGCGGGTAGTGGTAATACGGTATTTACACACACCCCTGCCTCGGGATATTCACACTCCTCATATGACACGCTAATTATTTCCAATGGCAGTTCGACTCTTGAGTATCAGAAATCTGACGTTCTTTCCGAAGGCACATACACGCTAAGTGGAAATGAATTGACAATTTCCGGAAACAAGATTGGCTATAAGGCCATTATAGGTAGGCGGGTCAAAAGCTCGATTACCCTAACCCGTCCATTTGCAAAAGATCGGGCTGGGCTGCCTATGACTGATGGCAGGACTACACTCCGCAAAGTCGTAGTTCAACATCATCAGTCTTCTAAATATGACATTGAAGTTACGTCAGATGACGCAAATATATCTGGCAGAGAAAGAAAAGAAGTCTTTACTCCGACTGAAGATACCGAAACTGGTATTCATCACGCATGGTCTCAAGGAGACGTTGAAAAGACTTCAGTAAAACTCAACTCTGATACAGGTGGCCCTTGCACCTGGACAAGCGTTGAACAGCACGGTACATATTATTCAGAATTGAGGAATCAATGAGCGCAATCACTTCAGGTGAAATGGTCGGCATTCAAAATCAAGCGGCAAGACGCAACGAGCAATCTGCTCTTAGAACAATGGGAATGAACTCTTTTCAGCGGCAGGTTCGTAGTGAGGCAAATGACAAGCAGACTCACACCCGCCTTTCCTCTATGAAAATGCGAGAGATGTACGCTATGGCTTCGGCTGTGGGAACCCAAAAGGCTAAGTATGCCAGCAAAGGGGTTGCACCTGGCAGCGCACAGGAAGACGCTTCTGTTACTAATCTCAGGACTGTTCAAGGATTTCAGTCTGAAGTTCAAGGGCAAGAGTTGGCAATGGGCATCTTTGCTCAAGACCTTGGCTTTGCCAATGAGGTAATGAGAGAAAATGAGAAACTGACCAATTCCTTGAATCAAGCTCAGTCAATGAAGAGAAGTAAGAGCAACGCTTTGATTGCAGGCATCTTCCAAGATACGCTTTCAGTGGTTGGCATGGGTACAGGTATCGCAGGCGCAGTTGGGAGCTTCCGGTCGTGAGTCAATTTGGATCAGGCTGGGGGAAGCAAGGCAGAAACGTATCGTCGCCGGATGGAGCGATTGCGCCTACTGAAATATTCGACCCTGTAGGGCTTGAGCCTTTGAATATGTCGGCTGCTAAATTTTCAGCCAACACTTCTGACCTTGAAGCAATTAACCAGGCTTTCAAAAGCGGAACTGCTGCGGTTGGACAGACGGCATCAATGGCGGCAAACATTGGCAAGGCCGTTAAGAAATCCAAAAAGGGCCTTGTAAAAAGAGAGGCAGCCCTGTTTGTTGAAGGGTTTAAGACGGATTTGGACGCAGGCGGCCTGGAAGATTACGACCAGGACGGTAACCCTACTACCGACAATGAAGGGAAAATTTGGGATCATTTTAATCGGGCGTATGAAAAAGATGGCCGCACGGGTTTAACTGGGGCAGTGCGTCAAGTCTCCAACTTTTACGCTACGCAGGCTATGGCTGGCGTTGAGTGGGATGAAGAAACGCAAGCAGCATTTGCAGGTACGACAACGATTGAGATGGACAAGCTGCTCATTTCTACCTACATGGATAGGCAAAAAGACAGCAGGCAGCTTCGTCAACAGGGAATCATTGATGAGCTTGCAATTAGCACTTCAGAAGATCGTAGAGATATGGGCATTAGGGCTGGCATGAAAGGCTTGAAGGGCTGGGATGACTTCCTGTATTCAGACCTGTCCTGGCAATTTTCTGAGGTAGGTGAGCGGGATGAGCTGCTTGTCTTGGCCGGTGAAAAGGCTGCATCACTAGGAAACTTTGAAACAGCAGACGCTATTTCCAAGGCTCTTGGAATGCGTAATTCAGAGAAGTCAATTTCGCTTGACGGAACAATTGCGACAGAAAGACAGCGTTACAACGAAAAGCAGACGTATCAATTTTATACAGAATGGCACAACGACAAACCAATCGATATGGATCAGCTTTTGCAAATGGATAAAGCCCTTGAAGGCAGTCCTGAATTTGTCAATGAGGCTGCAAAGTTATTTACTTCACAGGTTGAGCTTCCTGAACTAGCTACTCGGAAACTCCGAGGCCTTAGATTCATGACAGATGAAAACGGCGAGCCCTTGTTTGTTGAAGGTGGAGCAATGAGCCGATTTGTCACTGAGGCTATAAACAGCTTGCCTACAGAAGCTGATGTTATCAGGAATCAACAACAAGCTCGGCAGTTTAACTTAGACCGGGGCAGCGACTTTAACGAGCAAATGCTCGCTAATGGTCAGATTGTAAATGACAAAGTCACAAAAGATAACCCTACAGGGATCGCTCACCCTTACATGCTTGACACTGGAAACGCGTTTGTAATGGTTGATCCTGATAACTACAAGGCTTTCTTGGATACAACACTTCCGCCAGGTGCAGCAAGTGCCACATACAATGATTACGTTGACAAAAAGCGTAACGAGGACAAGGTTGTTGATGAAAGCGTTTCTAGGGATAACGAGCGAAGGTTAAGCGCGTCGATGCGGAGAGCAACGACTAACCAAGACCTTGTGTCTGTATCTGCACAAATAGATGATCTATATAAAAATGGAAGCCTAAACAAGGCAGACAGAGCTACGCTTGCAGCACTGGAAAAGAAGTCAGGAGTACACCTAGAGCTAGATGACGATGAGGATATTGATGATCTGGTTGATCGTATATCTGATACAGCAAAAAGAATTGCTGGAGAAAGTTCTATTAGCCTGGGTGAAATAGGAATTGACATCGGAGGAGGAAAGGATCTTCCAGATGCGTGGGATGGCTATGTCACCGACTTAGGAAACCAGGTCAGGACACAATGGAGAAATTGGCACAAGGGAGATATTGAAATAACAACTCCTGAAGGGTATGTCAAAGACGGAAAAGATGTAACTGCCGGACAGGTGTTAAAAGTTTCTGTCTATGACGCATACATGGACCCTAAGCTCTACTCGCAATATGAAAAAGCCAGGGAATTACAAGTCAACGCTATGAGAAACTCAATGTTCTCTACTGTCAATATGAAGAAGAATGAAAATGGATCTTACGACTTCACTGTAGGGCAAAGCGGCGGGATTGCGTCCTTCTTTAGACAGCAGTTGGAAGACGCTGAGAACAATGTAAGAGAAGGTGCTAAGGCACGAGTAATCTACAAGGGCGACACAGGCAATGAGTGAAGAGCTAAGAGACCAAACTCCTCCAGATCCAAACACTAGCGAAGCTGTTGAGGACAGCCAAAATCAGGAGGAAACCTACGCTCCTGAGCCTGATGCGGATACTACGCAGCCAGCTCCCGAAGAAGCTGGAGACAACTCCGCATCATGGATGCAAAAGATGCTTGAGGGAGCTGGGCAAGCTGCTCAGGACCCTGCTGTATCAGAAGCTGTTCAACAGGTAATGCCAGCGATGCAAGCTGGCCCTGAAGTGTTACCAGAAACTCCCCCTGGCACGGAAACGGCTTTGCCGCAAGGCGATCAAGATTTAGAACAGGCTGAAAAAGACGCTGAAGCAAGGGAGGAAGCTAAGACCAATCCCACAAGCGAGCTTCACCCTGACAAGAAAGCTACTGAAGCCTTGCCTGATTGGGCCGAGTTTGTAGTCAATAATCCAGAAGAATTTGCAAAAGCATGGGCGAGAGAATACGTCACGGATGATTTTGCTAAATTTCAAATTGACCCCTGGATTGAGGCGATTGCATCGGGTACTCCTGCGGACCATTGGCGATGGGGCGCAAGAAGTATGCCGGATAATTTGTGGTTGGTTGGCAGCGTTGGAGAAGGTATACACAAAGGGATTGTTGAAGGGTACAACTTTGGCGTTGATATTCACAATGCAACAACTGAAGACCCTAACGATTACATTGAAACATTCGATTCAGAAGAGTTTTACGGGGCTCCAGAAGGAATGGCAGATTCAATTTTCCAGGGGGTAGGCCAGGTAATGACCTGGTTTATTCCTATTGCTGGAACGACTTCCAGGGTAACTAGAGGACTTACTGGCCTCTGGAGATTTGGAGGAGGATCTCTATTCCGAAATCGAGGCGGGAAGTCAATCGGTGACATGGTTAGATATGGCAGCACTTACATGGCTGGATCAGGAGCCGCTGTTGCCGTAGCTTTTGATCCTTCTAAGGGAAATGTCAGCACAGTTCTAAACGAACAGTTTGACGGCAAGTCTTGGAGTGCAGCAAGAAACTTCTTCGACAAGTACCTCTTTGAGCCACTAGACTCTACGCAATACACAGACGATCCAAAGACACGGATCTACGGCAGGCTTGCTAGTGCTACTGAAGACCTTATTGGCGTTAAGCTCATTGATGATCTTATAGGCTGGGCCGGGCGTTCCTTTGGATGGGCAAAACAAACCGCAGGCCCAAGGGTAGCTTCCGCGACACAGCAAGTAAGAGAAGGGGCAGAAGCGATTGCGGAAGAGACTGGCGTAGCTCCTGTCCTCCAAGGCATAAAGAATCTGGCATACGACACTCTTATGCCGGAAACTAAGGTTGCCATTCGCAACACCTATCTATTTACAGTTGCAAGAATGAAGAGGGCTCAAGAGCTTTACGACTCTGGAGTGAAGATGAGCAACATTCCAGCGCAGCTTGAGTATGAAGGATTTGGGCTTAAAGATTGGCAAATTGAACACCTGATCCCTGCAATGGGCAGACTCATGACGGAAACTTTCGACATGGGTTTAGACCAGGCGGAAGAACTGATGGATCAGTTTGTGCGCCACAACGGCCAGCTAACAAGCGTGTTCATTGGCGGAGGCCCAAAGGGCTTGGGAGCCAGGCAGGTTATGGCCTCGGGAGGCGGTCGGCCAGGCAGCATTCGCGTTTCGCTTTTGCCAGACGAAAAGAAATTCTTTGACGATCTTGCTTCTACTCCAGAAGGTAAAAAGCAGCTAGAAGACGCTGGGTTCCGAATACTAGACAGTGGATTGCTTGAAGCTCGTGACAAAGAATCTATGAAGGATTTTGTGGAGCAGATTGCCAGTGCCAGGGAGGCCTCCGGTGAGGTAGTCCCACCTTCATTCGGCAAAGGTGATTTTGGAAATGATGCAAAACCTATTTTGTATTCACGAACTAACGCTCATGCTGAAGTCGATTTCGACACAGGCGTTGCTTTTATTAGAGGATTCAATGGGGCCGACGCGGTAGACGCGGCAGACGAGTTTGGTCACGCGTTGCACGCTCAACTGTTTGCAAGCAAAGATGAAAGCCTTAAGAAAGCAATGAACGAGGCGTTTGACATTGGGCCAGAAGGCTGGACAACCGGACCTGGTGGCAAGATGGAAGACTTTTCAGGAGCTTTCAAGAACATTGCAATCCGATGGAGCAAAGACCCTAGCTCAATCCCTCCAAAGAAACGCCAGGCCGTTGCCCGACTTGTCGCAGAAATGCGGGACATATACATCGACACAAAAGGCAATGCCCCAGGCGTTGGAAGGCTAAAGCCGCATATTAAGGAATTCTTTGAAGACCTTGCCCGTCGAACTGATTTGCCTATTAGATACGCTCCTGGCAGATATATTGATCCTATTGATTGGAGTACCCTTGCAGGCCGAATTGCGGACTGGGCAGCAAAGGGAATTGATTGGCGAGACAAACTCAAACCGGAAGATATGCTGGCTGTCGCCAGGATTAAAAAGCCTGGAAATCGCCAGGGGCCAGGGAACGTGCGTCCAGGCCTAGACCCAGATAGGGTCCGATCTGGCAACCCAGAAGATCCAACAATCGTGGGGTCTTACCCCCCAGATGCTTCCATTAGCTCAAACACATGGAGTACAGAGGAAGAGCTTCAGATCATGGTGGCCGCGTACCAGGATCTCTCTCGATACCTGTACAAAGAGAATGTAAACATCGGCAAGGTTACCTGGGACGAAGTAGAAGAACAGGGACTAAAACTTGTCAATGATTGGATGGGGCGAGATCCGCTTGAGCTAGAAGCAACCATAAATCAATTTCTCAGGGAAGGAGACCCCCGAGATAAAGCCGCAAGAATGCACAGAGTCTTTGCTCTTAACACCATTATGCGAATGCAAGGTGAAAAGGTTCTAAAAGCTCGTCGCATGGCTCAGAAATTGCAAACCCCTATGGCAATGGCTACATTCCAAAGGGACTGGATTCAATTCCAATGGCTTCAGGCTAATGTGGCCACTATGCGTTCTAGTGCTGGTGCTGAATTGTCTGCCTGGAGAATGCCTGCGCATCTGCCTACTGATGAGGTTTTGAAAGACGAGGCAACTTCTCGTGCATTCCTTAGAGAGTTAGGTCAAACAACCGAAACAGGACAGCGGCTCCTGCAACTGCACGCGTCTATCGGAGATGGGCCAGAAGCGTACAAGCGGCTTGCACAGCTTGCTGCTCAGGACACTTCTTCGAAGTTCTTCAATTCAGTGAGCTGGCTAAAAGACTTTGGCGTTGAGATGTTTTCCCAATGGCTTTTGAGCGGTCCTAGAACAATCTTCGGACTTTCGCTGGTAAGCCCAGCGGTAATGATGGGGATGGATGGCCTTGCTACAAGCATAGGGGCGTTGGCTAAAGGCGACATCATGGGGGCCAAAGAGCCCTGGGAAAACCTTACCAGGTTCAAATTGCTAAACGCGACAAAGATGGGCTTGAGGGCAATGAAGGAAGAGCAAAGCGTACTTATGCCCCAAGCTAATATGCTTGAAGACTCTATGAGATTAGGAACGATTAGTCCTGAAAGGCTAAACACATTTCTTCCCAAGGCTATGCAAATGGATCCCGATAGCCATGTCTCAAAAATTGTCAATGCAATAGGTAAAGGCTCCCGTTCCCCAGGCTTAGGTATTCAGTTCTTTGATGAGATTTACCGTCAATCAGGGGGCCGAATGGCCTCAATGGCAAAATCTTACAGAGATGAAATGAACAGGATTGCAAAGGCGGAAATGGAAAATCCTCTTGGTGCAATCAGTGAGACCAGCACAAGTAGTGAAATTCACAAATGGATGCAGACTCGCCATGATCAAGTTCTTGAGCATGTACAGGTTGAGCTTGATCGCACGATTAAAGATGGAAGGCTTAGGACTGAAAGGGTAATTGAGCAGGAAATTTATAGCGACCCTGAAATTCTTGCTTTGGAAGGACTTGAGCAGCTTGAAGCCGTCCAAAAGCGAATGGAAATTGAGTGGACTCAGAACCCTCGCCATGTAGAAATGGTCAAGTATGTTGAAGAGAGAGCAGTAGAGCCAGTATTTCAGACCCCATTCAAAGAAGGTTCGGTAGGAAAGTATGTTCAAGGCTTGCTTGATCACCCTAACTTGAAAGGGTTTCCAAGGTACATCGTGCCGTTTCTCCGTACCCCTTGGATGATTCTTGAGCGGGCATTTGATTATTCACCAACTGCTACTATTGCAGAAGGGGCAGAGAGAGCTGCCTACCGAATGACAAACGGGCCAGTAAAAATAGATGATCGGATGGTCCCTGTCGGTCGCCGTGAAGCCGCCAGAATCAATATGGCGTTAAAAAATAACGTCTTGCCTGAACGAATGCACGAGCGGCTTTCTAAGGAAATTGCAAAACGCTGGCACGGTGAAATTTCAGATCATGCTCGCCGGGTTTACGGGTCACCCGTCAAGTCATGGAACCGAAACACAATACCGGCTAACCGGCTTGAGCCACCAGAGCATATAACCTCATGGGTTTTGGAGCAGAGCGGGGGCCGTAAGGCTTTGGGGTATCCAAGAAATTGGAAACCTGGAGAAGTTTCAGAGACCCAGAATGTTCAAATGCAAATGCTTATGCGAAGAGCAATGGAACACGTTCAACATGCAGATTTAGAACGAAGGCAGAAGCTGGGCGTTGAGTCGCAAAGATGGAACCCCGGCCAAGAAGACATTATGGGGGGCTTCCATAGGCGACATTTAGAGGCAATGAGAAGCCCTGAAGCTAATATCAGAAACAGGGCTCTAGGTCGCCAGATGATGGGCCTTGGAATTATCTACTCTACTTACGAGCTATGGTCCCAGGGCGCGTTTCGCGGGGCAACCCCAGGCACAAAGGAAGGGCGAGAGGCCTGGAAGAACGCCGGGTATGTTGCAAACTCCGTAGACCTTTCATGGATTCCTGGGTTCGAAGGCGGCCAGGCCTCCATTATGCGACTCGACCCTGGAGCAATTCACACACTTGTTATTGTGAATACATTGGAGCTGATGCACAGCCAAGAAGGCCTTACTGAAGACCAGGAAATCAATCTGTTCACAGGGTTGCTTTATTCCACAATGGAGCAGTTGGAAAATAAGTCTTACATTCAAGGCCTGGGCGATATGTTTAAGGCGATGGAAGACCCTACCAGGTATGCGGACAACTGGTTCCAGAACGTGGCGACAAGTGCAACTCCATTCTCCTCATTTTCGAGAAACTTACTAGACACACTGGACCCTGTTCAGCGTGACATGATTGATATTTGGGACGCATATACCGGACGGACCATGTTTGGATTTGGAGAAACGGATGAGCTGCCGCCTCGCTACACGCCTATCGGGGAGGTTATGTACAAAGCCCCTCGTTTCCGTGAAATGGCCCGGCGAGGCGAAACCCCAGGAGCTGACTTCCTTAGCTACTTCAATTTCGTATCTCCGGTCTACGTTGGATTTGAGACCGATGACCCGGTTTACCTTGGTCTGGCCGAAATGGATCGACATATTGGCCCGCCTCGAAGTGAAATTCGGGGGCTTGACATGCGTAGCTACCAGAATGGAGTGAATGAGCATTCTGCATACCACCGTTACCAAGAGCTTACTGGCGAAGTTACCCTAAAGGGCAAGTTCCAAGTCAACGGCAAGATTGAAACGCGTGAGTACACGCTTTATGACTTGCTGCATAATTACTGGCTTGGGGGTAAAGAAGGCGACCCAGCTCAAGGAGATTTGGCTGATTTGAGAAGGCTCCATGAGCTGCAAGATGCTGAAGGCACAATGCTGAGACAAAAGGGTGTTTCTGCCAAAGACGCTTGGGTAAAGGATCAGGTCGAGACTTTCCGAGATGCAGCCCTGAAACAGGTCATGGAAGAGTACCCCATGCTTGAGCGGGACCTGGTTACCAAATGGAGGGAGTACGCTGAAGAGCTTCGCCCTTCGTGGGAATTCCAGTTCAATGATGAACGCAAGGGATGGGACCCTAATAACGGGGACTCTAAAAGGGTACGGCAGCTAGATAAGGTTATTGAAAGACTCAAAGGCAAGGAGGCCGAATATGATACGAGACAACTCCAACCAGTCCAGCCTTGAGCAAATGAGCGATCAATTTGACAAGGCCCTTCTAGGCCTGTTAAACGAGGGTCGCACGATAATGAACAGAGAAGGGGACTCTGTGAAAGTCGAGGCTACGGCGGCGGATCTAAACGTGATTCGCCAGAGGCTCAAGGATTGCGGAATTTCTGCAATGCCGACTCAATCAAACCCCATAGGCAACATCGTCAAGGAAATGCAGGCTAGAGGGCTAAAAATGCCCGAAGTCAGCACTGATGACGATGCTGCAACTGCATAGAAGGAGAGCTGAGATGCTCGAACAGCCTTGTCCCGACTCTCGGGATGGCTATCCCCTTGTCTTCGTAGACTGGATAGATAGCTGTGAACCCCAAGATAACAGCGACATCAACGCGTACGATCTTCCGGAACCGCAACGGATTTTCCAGGCAGGATTTCTCGTGCATGAGCAAGAGGATCACATTGTTATTGGAGGGGCCTTAAAACCTCAACTAGAGACCTATGACTATGTAATTGCGATTCCGCGAGTGGCAATCGTGGCAATTCGATATTTGACTGCTGATACCCCTTGCTCTGGGGACTGAGCAATGCCAGCTAAAAAAAGGATGTCTAAATTTGCAGCTATTAGCTGCACGCATTGTCCGTTTCAAAACACACAAGCGATTGAATCGCTTTTAGGCAGATTGTCAGGGGGTGGTCCGTATGGTGGCATAACTGATTTTGTAATGCTTGGGGACTTATTTGAGTCTTCAGCCGCTTCTGTTCACCCAGACGAACACGCTCACTCACTGTCAGATGAATATGAGTCAGCCGCTAGTCTTTTGGCTTCAATTCGTGACGTTCTTCCTAAGAGCTGCAATTTTTGGTGGCTGCATGGAAACCATGATGACAATCTTCAGGTTGGAGATTCTCGCCGGACAGACAAGCGAACCAGGGATTTGATCCATTGGTCTCGAAGCGAATGGGGTGAAGAATTCAATAAATGGCGGCAGCGGCCCTATTTGAAGCCTAGTATTCACAACCAAACCGGATGCCTGGAAATTGGTCAAGTGATCTTTCTGCATGGGTTTGACGCAGGCCAAAACTCCGACGAGCTAGAGGGACTCCAAGCAGCATACGCTTGCGGAGGTCACGCTCATCGCCTGGTAATCAGAGGCCATACCCACAGACCAAGGCATGTAACCCAATGCAAACGCTCTGCTAAGGTTCTATTGCCATATTGGTACAGCAATGCGGGCTCCCTAGGCCCCCTCCAGCCCCCATATATGCAAAGAAAAGACGTTAGCCAATGGCTCCCTGCTGTCGTATGGGGCGAAGCTAAAGTGGACTCTCCTAGTCGATTCACAGGCGTAGAGTGGCAGGCTCATACGGAGATACTCTATTGAAAGACATAGAAGCCTACGTCGAACGCTTGGCAACTGACTTTGAGTTTTTTGCAGAACAGCTTTGGGAACAGATTGATCTTCCAGACCTGGCTCCGCACCAAAGGCAAATGGCTCAATGGCTTCAACATGGGCCGAAAAGAAGAGGGATTCTTGCGTTTCGCGGAGCCTCTAAAACCTGGGTAACACTTGCTTACACCGCCTGGGTCCTCTTTTGCGACCCTAACAAGCGTATTTTGCTGGTAAGTAAGAGTGAAAAACACTCCAAAGACTCCCTGCACATGGTCCGTCGATGGATCGGAACAGTTCCATTTCTACAGCACCTGGCTCCGGACGCAAGGGGAGGCCAGCGAGACTCTGCTACTAAATTTGATGTCGGACCGGCCAAGAACGACCGCGTTCCCTCATTTACTGCATCGTCTCAAACAAGTCAGATCACAGGCCTTCGTGCCGATGTAATCCTGGGCGATGACTGCGAATCGCAGACCAACGCAATGACTTACGAGCTGCGAGAACGGCTCCGTGAAACAGTGAAGGAATTTGAGAACATTCTCATTCCTGGCGGAGACATTATTTTTCTCGGGACCCCGCACCACCAGGAGTCTCTTTACGACAAGCTAATGGAGTCTGGTTACGTCTTTAAGGCCTGGCCTGCCCATTACCCTGGAGGCGATTGGCCCGAACTGCCACATTTGGCCGATCCGCTTCGTGAGGATCTTGAAAAAGGCAGGGCTAAACCAGGGGATTCAGTCTGGCCTACACGATTTACCGCAGATGAGCTAAGAGATCGGCTTGCGTCTGAAGGTCGCTCGACATTTGGGATGCAATACCAGATGTTGACTTCGGTTGGGGACGGGCTTCAGTACCCTCTCAAACTTGAAGAATTTATTGTAATGCCGGTGCAGAGAGACAAGGCCCCTGTGACTGTTGCCTGGGGCAAAATGAATGACCGAGGCGGAACAACTCGCCACCAGGACATTGTTTCTTTGGGGTTTGGAACGGATGGGTTTTACGCTCCAATCAAGTTTGATGATGACTGGCGATCCTACACCGCTACGCGGATGTGGATTGACCCTTCCGGAGTAGGAAACGATAGCACCTCATACTGCTGCGCCTCGTATCTAAACGGCTACATTTGGATTCACGAATGCAAAGGCCTCCCCGGCGGCTTTGGCGCAGAGACCCTGGAGACGCTCTGTGAGGAGGCTAAGAAATATAGGGTCCGAGAGGTCTTTGTAGAAGCTAACTTTGGGCAGAGCATGTTCAGCTCGCTCCTAGAGCCTGTCATGAGGCGGCACTTCATTGAGCCTGGATCTGACGAATGCCAAGAAGGTTGGGGCTGCTCGATTGACTCTCAGAGGGTTTCTGGTCAAAAGGAAATCCGGATTATTCAAGGAATTGAACCCGCCCTGGGAAGCAAGCGAATCATTCTTGATCCGAGAGTCGCTGAAAACCAAGAGCTGCAAAAGCAGGTTGTTCATATCACCAGAGATCGAGGATGCCTTAAGCATGATGATGAGGTAGAAGCCTTGGCAATGTGCATAAGGACATTTGATGACATGATGACTATTGATCCGGAACGGGCTGCCCAAGCCCGCCGAGAACGTGAAATGGAAGAGAAAATGAGAGAGCATTACGCTGCAATGGGTTTGTCTACAGGAGGCAAGCCCATGTGGATTAAGAGGAGACCGACAAATGCGTGACTATAAGAAGGAATATCGTGAATACCACGGTAGGCCAATGCAGGTAAAGCGCAGGTCTCAACGAAATCAGGCTCGCAGAAAGCTGGGATTGAGAGTCGGGGACGGCAAAGAAGTCGATCACAAGAGCGGGGGAAACCCAGGCAAGCCGCTCAATAATGGGCGATCAAATTTACGGGTTGTTTCGCGGGGTGTAAATCGCAGAAAAGGGGCTACGGGACGCTCTCGAATGAGGGTAGTAGCAAGAAAGAGGAGGACTTGAAATGCCTTGGGCAACTACTGACAACGCGTGGGTTGATATGTCTTCAGGGCTTACAAGCGTTGCCTGGAATTACGCAGGCAATTTTGTAAAAGTCACAACATCAAATCCTACAAGCAGCTTTACTTATGTGACTCACATTCCTTTGGTCATGAACTGCCTAAATGGATCCCTGAAAACAGGGATTAAGATCAAGGCTTCGTCTGAATCGACCCCTAATCCAGGTGGTCATGCTACGGACATCTGGTTTTATTACCAATACCACGTTAATCGTGGCAATTTCAGCCAAATCGAAGGCTATTGGGAGAGCCCGAGGCCTCGATCTCGGAGAAGAATGAGAATCCTGGGCAAAGGGATTAGGTAATGGACGAAGTAAACCAAGCCCTTCATGTTGTTGAAACTCTTGGTTTTCCTATCTTCATTGCAGTTGTGCTGATTGCAGGCATGTATCTAATGCTTCGCTGGATGATGAACACCTTGTTGTCCAAATTGCAGCAAATGTGGAATATGATTGTTAAATTGATTGATCGAGTCCGGGCATTAGATAACAGCATTATCAGGCTCGAAACGATGATTCGAATAATGAAAGACCTGCCTCCAGACTGGGAACGTCTTGGTAAATTGGACGAGCAGGACCGTCGCAAAGACTAGGAGAATTGCTATGCCTCGCGGAATGGGATATGGAAAAAAGATGACCGTTACAGCCAAGCCAACTAGCAAGGGCAAGAAGAAGACTGCGCCAAAGAAGCCTCGCAAGGGTAAGTGAAAAGGGGGGCCGAAGCCCCCCTGGATCAGGCGTACTTGTTCTTTCCAAATACGGCTATTTGAAGAAGCATGTCGATGTCTTCGCCGTCATGTTGCAAATCGACAATTCGGCCAAGGCGTTCGCCGTCAATCTTGTCAAACGCGTCCAAGATCATGTGGCGAGTCACATAATGGCCTTTCAGGCCGCCATCATGGTCTATTTCACAAACTTCAACATGGTCTTCGCCAACATCCAAGAGATTCCAATTAGGGAATCCTGACCACCAATGACCCTGGCCGAAGAGCGTGGCGTTCGTCATGACCTTTCCAAGCAGATCAAGAAGCTGCACTCTGATGACTGGGAGATTTCTTCCGCAGGGAGCAAACCGAACCGAGGAAGTCATAATTGACCCTTTCCATTTGGCCGGGGCGAATTCCCCGACAAGGGGCTTACGGGACAGCTTCCTAGTTTCTGACAAGCCAGGATGAAAAAAACAGTATTTGGTTTC
>MDTG01345228.1_pt1 | contig 39831 bp, 26 predicted proteins | sample 811421 | NCBI WGS metagenome assembly MDTG01 (sample SAMN05326645, study PRJNA326480) | marine metagenome | isolation source: seawater | place: Pacific Ocean: South East | collected 2011 | reverse complement strand
GGTCGCGAGACGAAGTGTCCCCCGAGGGGAAGGTCGCGAGACGAAGTGTCCCCCGAGGGGAAACTCGCGGGACGAAGTGTCCCCCGGGGGAAAGGTCGCGAGACGAAGTGTCCCCCGAGGGGAAGGTCGCGAGACGAAGTGTCCCCCGGGGGGAAACTCGCGGGACGAAGTGTCCCCCCCCCGAGGGGAAGGTCGCGAGCCAGGACCTTGCGCGCGTCAGCGCGAGGACGCCTCGCCCGCGCCGCTCTCGCTCACTCCTCCCCAGTCGATGCTCGCTTCCTCCGGGCGCTCTCGGTGCAGCGACAGCCCAGCCAGCCAACGCTCCTCAGCGAGGTTGCGACTCGGCACCCTGACCGCGCGCAGCCGGCGCAGCCCCCCAGGTCACGCCGTCGCGCCGCCGCAGCTGCTGCCCGCGCCCGCCGTACAGCCGAAGCAGTGGCTCGCGAAGCGGATCGGCAAGGCCGCGAGCTTCTCGCCGCTGAGGTCGAACACGCTCGGCTCGCCCTCGCAGGGCAGGTCGAGCATTTGGTTGAAGTCGCAGTCGAACACCCGCCCGTCGTGGTCGACGCTGATCAGGTCGCGGCACATGACGTTGGTCGCCGCGGCCGGGTTGAAGGCGCCCGCGAGCTTCTCCATGTAGCGCTCGTAGTGGCCGCGCCGCTCGAGGTCTCGCCGGAAGCGGGCGATCGGCATGTTGGTGATCGTGAACAGCCGGTCGAAGCGCAGCCCGTGGCGCTCGAGGAGCGCGCGCTTGAAGTCGCGCTCGAGGGCGGCCTGGTCGCCGGGGAGGAAGCTCCCGGCGGGGTTGTAGACCAGGCTCAGCTCCAGCCCGCTCCCCTGGCCATACCCAACCTCGTTCAGGCGTCGCAGGGCGCTCAGGCTCTTGTCGAACACGCCCTGCCCGCGCTGCTTGTCGGTGAAGTAGGCCTCGTAGTAGGGGAGCGAAGAGACGACCTCGACCCGCTGCGCGGCGAAGAACTCGGGCAGCCAGTCCATGGCTTCGCCGGTCTGGGGGTTCCCGTCGAGGGTCACGCTCAGGTTGTGACGCACCATGACCCGCTTGCCCAGCCCGCGGGCGCGCTCGACCAGCTCGCGGAAGTGGAGGTAGAGCTCGGGCGCGCCGCCGGTCACGTCGAGGCACTCGAGCGAGGGGACCTCGGCCAACAGCTCCAGGCAGCGCTCGAGCACCTCGCGGCTCATGTGCTCGGTTCGCTTGGGGGAGGCGTCCACGTGGCAGTGCAGGCAGGCCTGGTTGCAGAGCCGCGTCACGTTCAGCTGCAGCGTCGTCCAGGCCCGGCGGGGCAGGCTCAGCTCGTGCCCGGAGAGGGTGGCCTCGAAGTCGAAGCGGGCCTCGGCGATCGGCAGCTCGGCCACTCCTAGGCTCCCAGCTCGTCCAGGTGCTTGTGCATTTGGACGCCGTGCACCAGCGTGATCCCGGCGTCCATGGCGGCCGCGACGTGGATCGCCTCGGTCATTTGCTCGGGGCTGGCCCCGCGCTCGAGGCAGGAGGTCGTGTAGGCGTCGATGCAGTAGGGGCACTGGCGCGTGTGCGCGACGGCGAGCGCGATCAGGGCCTTCTCACGCTTGGTCAGGGCGCCCTCGGTCCCGACGACCTCCTCGTAGTAGGCCGAGAACTTGTCCCACAGCTCCTTGCGAAACTTGCCGACCTCGCTGAAGCGGGCCAGATCCCCGGATTCGAAGTAGTGCACGGTCCCTCCCGCTGACGCTCCGGCCGAAACGCCGCAACGTCAGGGAATGTTCCCATCTCTGGAGAGGTACTCACGGCTCAGGGGGCTGCGTGCTAGGTTTGGGCTGCGTTCAGCGGAGGCCCCTCGTGAGCGACCGTTCCCCTCCGATCCCCTTGATCGCCGCCGCCTTGCTCGGCGGCGGCCTGCTCCTCGGCGTCGGCGTCGCCATGATGTCGGGCGGCCAGCCTGGTCAGGGGACCTCCCTCGCCACCCAGCCGGCCCCCGGCGGCGCGCTCCCGACCCAGGGGGCGCCCAGCCAGGCGGCGCCCGCGCCGCGCAAGGTCGAGGGCCCCCAGCGCGTGGAGGGGCCAGCGACCTCCGCCGACGAGGAGCCCTACGCCCTGCGCATGGCGCGGCGGATGCTCAAGGAGAAGGAGGAGGCCGCGGCCCTCGACCTGATCGAGGCCTACCTCGAGGACGAGGGGCCCGACCAGGCGGCGCTGCGTCTGCGCGAGGCCGTGGTCGCGCGCTGCGACGACTTGATCGAGACCATGCGCGGGACCCTCGGCGCCCTCAAGGCCTCGGGGCACTACGCCCAGGGCCAGGCCGATATCGCCAGCCTGCGCCGCCGCCTGCCAGGTTCGTGGTCGCGGGCCCTCGACGAGCTGGCTCAGGAGCTCGGCGCGCCCCCCGCGGCCGACCTCGCCCAGGCGCGGGGCCTCTACGAGTCCCGGCGGAGCAAGCTCGAGGGCAGCCCGAGCGCCGAGGGCTACTACGAGCTGGCCCTCTGGGCGCGCGAGCGCGGCCTGACGGACGAGTCGAACCATTGCTTGCTGCGGACGGTCAAGCTGGACGCCTTCCACGAGCGGGCCCGCAAGCTGCTCGGGCACAAGAAGCACGAGGGGCGCTGGTATTCGGACGACGAATACAAGGCGCAGGTCCTCGGCCTGGTCCGCGACCCCAACGGCCGCTGGGTCAAGCCGGCGCCCGTCGCCAAGGCGCCTGAGGGGGCGACGAAGAAGGCCAAGCCCAAGCTGGTCGAGGTCCCCAAGCCCGAGCCGCAGAAGACCGGCGAAGACACCGAGTGGTACAAGGACACCGCGGCCAAGATCTCCGAGTGGGAGGACGCCAAGGTCTACAAGTCGAAGTACTACCTGATCCGCACCAACGTGAAGCAGCTCTACGCGCGCCGCTACATGAAGATGATGGACCAGTACTTCAAGCGCTTCATCACGGTGTTCAAGAACTTCCTCCCCGAGACGAAGTACGAGCGGAGCGAGATCTACATCCACGCCTCGAAGGCGGAGTTCCACGAGAAGAACCCCCAGGTGCCCAAGACCGCGGGCGGCTTCTATCAGCCCAAGACCAAGCGCGTGGTCGCCTACCACGGGATCTTCGGCAAGCAGGGCACGACCCGGACCGTGCTCGCCCACGAGGGGACCCACCAGTTCGAGGACATCGTGCTGCGGGGCAAGTTCTGGAACTGCCCGATCTGGATGCTCGAGGGCCTGGCGGTGTTCTTCGAGTCGGCGATCTACAAGAACGGCAAGGTCCAGATCGGCCTGATCCCGCGCGAGCGGCTCTATTCGCTCAAGCGCGGCCTGGCCAACAACGCGCTGATCCCGCTGCGCACCCTGATCCGCACTCCCCAGCGCCAGTTCAGCGGCTACCACTACGCCCACGCCTGGGCGCTGATCTACATGGTCGTCTACGGCGACGACCAGAAGAAGGAGCGCCAGGAGAAGCAGAAGTGGTTCAGCGACCTCTTCATGGACGCCCTCAAGGGGAAGGTCGCGCCCAACCACGTCGAGCGGAAGATCGGCGGCAAGGCCGCCTTCGACAAGCTCGAGCAGCAGTGGAAGGAGTGGGTCAAGGAGTTGCCCTACGACTTCGACCCCAAGAAGCGCTAGGAACCCCAAAGCCCCAAGAACGCGGTCCAGCTAAGCCCGCCCTCCGGCCGATGAGAGGCTGGAGGGTGCTGGGTGAGTCGAGTCGTGCTGGGGATCGCGGGAGCGCTGAGCGCCGGCTTCTTGCTGGCGGTCCAGGCCAGCCGCGGACCGGCCCCCGCCCCAGAGTCGGGCCCCGTGCTCCTGGCGGCGCCCGCGCTCGACGCGCCGCGCCGGCCCGCCGGCCCCAACCTCGCCCAGGCCCGGGGCTGGTGCGAGAGCCTGCGCGCCTTGGATGGGCTGCGCCAGGCGGGGCACCTGACCCTGCGCGAGCTGGACCTCCGCTTCCAGGGCACCCGCCGCCCCGTGGCGCGGCAGAACCTGATCTTCCACGTGGCGCTCTCCCTGCCCTGGGAGGAGGCCTGCCCCTGGCTGGAGCGCGTCGCCGCGGGGAGCGACCCCGACGACGCCGAGGACGCCCTCTGCGCGCTGGCCTTCTCGGGTGAGCCGGCGGCGTTGGCCGAGTTCGAGGCTGCGCCCGCGGAGTCGCGTGCCTTCCCGCTCGTCGACCGCCACGAGGACCACGAGCTGCGCGGGCGGCTGGGGGAGCGGGCGATCCTGCGCAGCTATCGCGCCCTGGAGGTGGCCGACCGCGCCCCCTACTTCAAGATGACCGCTCACCTCGTGCGCGTCCGCTGGCAGGCGCACCCGCGCGCCACGCACGACGGCGCGCAGGCTGCCTACGGGCGCGAGGGCTCGCGCGAGGCGCCCTCGCGCCTGCGGAGCCGGCTGTGGCGCGCTTGGCTCGGGCGCTGGCCGCGCCACCCCGGCGGAGACGACGTGGCGCTGCGGATCGCCCGCGACCTCCTGGCGCGCCAGCGCGCCCTCCCGGCGGCGCGCTGGTTCTCGCGCGCGACCCTCCTCCCGGACCAGGACGTGACCCTGGGCGCGCTCGCCGGCCTGCTGGGCCTGGCCGAGGTGGCGCTGAGCGAGGCGCAGCTCGACGAGCTGATCGAGTGGGCCCGCGCCGAGCGGAGCAACCACGGCCTGCTGCGCTACGTGCGCCTGCGCCGTCGCGTCGCGCGCGAGGGGGTGGCCGCGGTGTGCTCCTGGCTGGAGGCCGAGAGCGAGCGCGCGCCCGACACGCTGATCGCGCGCGCCTGGCGCGCGCGCTGGGCCGAGCCCGAGCCGCGGGGCCTGACGAGCGGGGTCGCGCCCCTCACCACGGCCGACCCCCTCCGCCGCCTCGAGGGCGCGCGGATCTCGGCGCGCCAGAGCCAGGCCGCCCAGGAGCGCGAGGTCCCGCGCACGGTCGAGTCCTGGTGGAGCTTCGGCAACTGGGGCCAGTGGAGTGAGCGGGGGCGCCTCGACCCCTGGCCCGAGGCGGTCGACCTCGACCCGCAGGGGCTGGCGCGGCAGCTCCGCTGCTGGGCGACCCTGGCCGAGCTGGAGCGCCGGGAGCGGAGCCTGGCTGGGAGCGACCCCGCCGGCGCGGCCGACCTGCGCTACAAGCGCGCGGCCTTGCTCTTTCACGAGCGGCGCGTGTTCTACCCGCTCTACGGCGGCTGCCTCCGCTCGCGGACCCTGCCCCTCGCGGCGGAGGCGGCGCTGCCCAGCGCCGAGTGGAGCGCGCGCCTGGCCGAGCTCGAGCGCGACACGCGCTCGGTCCGCCACGCGCTGCACATCTTCGAGGGCCTGGCCGAGGTCGAGTGGCCCGGGCGCGACCGCGCCCTGTTCTCGGCGGGGCTGGCCTGTCGGCGCCTGCTCCACCGCGAGGACTGGCGCGAGCCGGGTGAGCGCGAGGAGGTGATCCGCGTCCTGGTGGCGCACTTCGAGCGCCTGACCCGCGAGCTCCCCGAGAGCCCCCTCGTCAAGGACGCGCGCCGGGCCGCCGCCTGGTGGCGGCGAGCGCACGCCTACGCGTTCAGCAGCCGCTGAGCGACTCCTAGTCGAGCGCCAGGGACATGCGCATTTGCAGCATGTAGCCGCGGATCGTGCGCCCCTTGTAGCCCAGCTCCACCTCGGCGAAGGGCGGCTGCGAGCGGAGGAGGTGGACCCGGGTCTTGGCGGGCAGCTGCAGCAGGACTCGGGCGTTGGTGTCGGGGCGGTCGAAGAGGTTGGCGCCGCTGGGCATCACCTCGTAGACCTGCCGCTCGAGGGCCCGGGTCAGCTGGTTGGCGTTCTTGGCGATCTGCTCGTAGTCCGCGTCGTCCTCGGGGGTCAGCTCGAGGGCCTTGCGGAAGTCCTGGGCGCCCGAGACGAGGTCGCCGAGGCGCAGGAACACGAAGCCACGCCGGTAGTAGCTGCGGGCGTGCTCGTCGTCGATCGCGACCGCCTCGCCGAAGTCCGAGAGCGCTCCCGCGTAGTCCCCTAGCTCCTCCCGCGCGCAGCCGCGGTTGTGGTGGTAGACCACCTTGTTCTCGAGCAGGCCGTAGATCGCGGCGCTGTAGTCGTCGCGCGAGCCCTGGTGGTCGCCGAGCTCGCTCTTGACCAGCCCGCGCGAGTTGAGCGCGTCCGCCTTGTTGGGCTCGAGCTCGATCGCCTTGTCGAAGAGGGGCAGGGCCGCCTTGGGCCCCTGGGTCCGCTTGAGGATCAGCCCGTGCAGGTAGTAGGCGTCGGCGTAGCGCGGGTCCGCCTGCTTGGCCCGCTCGAGGTCGGCCAGGGCCAGCTCGTAGTCCTTGAGCTCGAAGCGGGTCCCGGCTCGGTTGCGCCAGTGGTTGGCGTAGGCGGGCAGCTCGCGGCAGGCGATGTCGAAGGCGCGCAGCGCCTCGTCGAAGCGCTTCAGCTCGTGCAGGAGCACGCCCTCGTCGTTGTGGGCCTCGAAGAACTCTGGCTGGACCTCGAGCGCCTTCTGGACGTCGGCCAGGGCCGCGGCGTGCTCGCCCTGGCTGCGCTTGATCCGGCCCCGGTAGAGCCAGGCCGAGGCGCAGCGGGGATAGGCGGCGCAGATCTGCTCGACGTCCGCCAGGGCGCCCTCGAAGTCCTCGCGATTGATCCGCTCGACCGCGCGGTTGAAGCGGTCCTGCAGCTCGAGGGGCAGCTCGTCCCGCTCCACGCTCCCGCGCAGGGCCTGCTCCACGGTGCCGGCCGAGAGCACGCCGCCGACCCCTCCCGCGAGGAGCCCGACCAGCCCCAGGCCGAGGCCCAGCCCCCACGAGCGCTTGGCGCCGCGGGCCGGCTCGGGGCGCGCGGCGGGCGCGCTGGCCTCGGGCAGGGCGAGGTCACCGCGCTGAGCCCGGACCGTCTGGTCGCTCGCCCGCCGCGCCTCCCAGGCCGCCAGCTCGTCCTGCAGCTTGCGGGCGCTGGGGAAGCGCTCCTCGGGGCGCTTGGCGAGGCAGCGGTGCACGATCTCGGCCAGCGCTGGGTCGACGCGCTGGTTGAGCTGGCGCAGGGGGACCGGCTCCTCGCGCTCGATCTTGGCGAAGAGGTCCACGATCGAGTCGGCGCTGTGGGGGAGCGCTCCGCTCAGCGCGCGGTAGAGGATCGCCCCGAGGGCGTAGACGTCGGTGCTGGGCCCGATTCGCCCCTGCTGCCCGCGTGCCTGCTCGGGCGCCATGTAGGCCGGGGTCCCGACCCGGTCGCCCGAGCGGGTCAGGCCGTCGGCGCCGGCGTCGTAGAGCTTGGCGAGGCCGAAGTCGGTCAGGACCGCGTCGCCCTGGTCGAGGAGCACGTTCTGCGGCTTGACGTCGCGGTGGAGCACGCCGCGCTCGTGCGCGTAGGAGAGGGCGTCGGCGAGCTGCCGGCCGAGGCGGACGGCCAGGCCCGGGTCGAGGTGGCCGCCCTCGCGCTCGATCAGCTGCTCGAGGGTCCCGCCCTCGAGCAGGTCCATCACGAGGTAGGGGTAGCCCTGCTCGGGCAGGACCCCGGCGCTGTGGATCGCGACGATGTTGCTGTGACGCAGGCGGGCCAGCGCGCGGGCCTCGCGCAGGAAGCGGCGCTGAGACTCGCTCTCGCGCAGGTCCTCCTGGGGGAGCACCTTGAGCGCCACGTCCCGCTCCAGGTAGGGCTCGAAGGCGCGATAGACCACGCCCATGGCCCCGCGCGCCAGCTCCTCCCGCAGCTCGTAGCTGCCGATCCGCTCCACTCGCCCCCCTCGCGCCGACGAGTCTAGCGAGCGCGAGGGCGCGGGAGGGAACCAAGTGGTTGCGCAGGGCTCTCTCCCTGACGCTGGGGATCGTCGGACCCGCGGAGAGAATGCGCCCGCGTGAGCGAAGCACCTCCAGCGACCCCTGCCTCGGCGCCGCCGGCCCCGGACTCGATCGCCGCGCGCCTGGCCAAGGCGCGGGTGTGGACCCTGCTCGGCTTCCTGGTCCTGGTCGGCGCGGCCCTGGCCGGCGCGGTCCAGCTGCGGGTCGACCCCACCCCGCAGCGGATCTTCGAGACCCACGACGAAGAGTTCGTGTTCCTGCGCCGGGCCCACGAGGTGTTCGGCCGCGACGACGACGTGATCCTGTTCCACGTCCGGGTCCCCAGCGGCGTGTTCAGCCCCGAGGGGGTCGCGCTCCTGCGCCGCCTGCACGCTGAGCTAGCGGGGATCGAGTCCCTGGCCGGCGTGGACGACCTGACCACGGCCTGGGCCAGCGCGCCGGGGCGCGCTCCCGCGCCCCTGCTCAGGTCGGGCGCCGACCTCGAGGAGGCCCGCGAGCTGGCGCTGGCCTCGCCCCTGCTCGCGGGGCGGCTGGTCAGTCGCGACGCCACGGCGGCGCTGGTGTTGACGCGGGTGGGACCCGAGCGCGAGCGCTACGACGACCTGGTCGAGCCCGTGGACGCTTGCCTGGCCCTGGCTGCGCGCGTCGAGCGGCCGAGCGGCGCCAGCGTGGGGGTGACGGGGATCCCCGTGGCCCGCGTGCTGATCGCGCGCCGCCTGCTCAGCGACCAGCTGACCTTCTTCCCAGTGTGCGCCCTGGCCTTCCTCGTGATCCTGTGGCTGCTCTTCCGCGACCTGCGCGCGGTGGTGCTCCCCCTGGCCGCGGTCGGGCTGGCCTTGATCCTCACGGCGGGCGTCCTCGGCTGGACCGGCGAGCCGATCGACATCATCAACAACGTGCTCCCGGTGCTGATCTTCGTGATCGGCGTCTCGGACGCGATCCACCTCCTGATCCGCTACCGCCACGAGCTGGACACGGGCCGCCCCCAGTGGGAGGCGCTCACGATCACGATCCGACACCTGCTCGTGGCCTGCCTGATCACGAGCGTCACGACCGCGGTCGGCTTCGGCAGCCTGGGCCTGGCGAGCATCGAGATCCTCAAGCGCTTCGGCCTCTACGCCGCGGTCGGGGTGATGCTCGCCTACCTGGTCGTGATCGTGTTCGTGCCCCTGGTGCTCAGCTACCTGGCGCCGCACCTCCCGCCCGCGGGCCGCGCGGCCGACCGGCGCATGAGCGAGCTCTCGCTCCGCCTCGGCCGCTGGGTGCACGCGCATCGCAAGCGGGTCCTGCTCGGCTTCGCCGTGGTCCTGGCGCTGGCGCTGGTCTTCGCCCAGCGAGTCCAGGAGGAGAACAACCTCTACGAGGCCTTCCACGAGGACGACCCCCTGATCCAGGCCAACGAGGCCCTCGAGCGCGACTTCGCGGGGATCTTTCCGGTCACGGTCTTCGTCGAGTGGGAGGAGGGGCGCGGGATCCTCGATCCGGCCGCGCTGAGCTTCCTGGCCGAGCTGCAGGAGGCCGTCGAAGAGCAGCACTTCCCGGCGCTCTCGGTGCTGGATCTGCTCGCCGAGCTGACCCAGGCCCGCACGGGCGAGCGGCGCCTGCCCCAGACGCGCCCCGAGGCGGTCCAGACCATGACCGCGCTCCAGCTCGGCTTGAACCAGCAGGGGCGAGGCGAGCTGCTGCGCCGCTTGATCCGGCCCGAGCAGCGCGCGCTGCGGATCACGGCTCGCGCGGCGGACGCGGGGGCCCAGGTGCTCCAGGCGCGCTTCCGCGCGATCGAGGCCTGGATCGCCGCCAACGCGACCCGCGCCCAGGACCTCGGCCTCGAGGCTCGCCTGACGGGGGACGGCCCAGTCGCGAGCCGGGGCGTCAACCAGCTGATCGGCGACCTGTTCAGCAGCCTGCTCCTCGCGCTGGCGATCATCCTGCCGATCATGTGCCTCCTGCTGCGCTCGGTGCGGGCCGGCCTGGTCAGCATGATCCCCAACGCGACGCCCCTGCTCCTGACGCTCGGAATGATGGGCCTGGTGGGCATGGACCTCCGCGTCACGAGCGTGATCGTGTTCACGGTCAGCCTGGGCCTCGCGGTCGACGACACGATCCACTTCATGGTCCGCTTCCGCGAGGAGTGGCGCCTGGGGGCGAAGGACGCCGACCCCGAGCTCGTCTACCAGCTCGCCCTGGAGCGGACCTTCGCCGGCACCGGCGGCGCGATCGTGACCACGACCGTGCTCCTCTCGCTCGGCTTCGGGGCGCTGCTCTTCAGCCGCTTCCCGATCACGCGCACCTTCGGGTTCCTGATGGAGGTCACCGTGATCGGCGCGCTGGTCGCGGACCTGCTGCTCCTCCCAGCCTGCCTGGCGCTGTTCAAGCCATTCCGTCGAGATAGGATCGCCGCCCCGAGCGAGCTCGCGCAGCCCGCTGGAGAGGCCCCGTGACGCGATCCTTCCCTGCTCGTCCCTTGCTGCTCGCGAGCGCGTCCCTGCTGCTGGCGTGCAGCGACCCCGCCCCGGCGCCCGCGCCGGCGGCTGAGCCGACACCTCTCGCGGCGCCCAGCCCCGCGGCGCCCAGCCCCGCCGCCACGCCAGCCGCGGCGGCGACGCCTGCCCCCGCGCCGAAGCCCCAGGCCGAGGACTGGCGCGTCACACAGCGCGAGCGCGGGCTGCTGGTCCGGGATCCCGCGACCGGCTTCAGCTGCACGACCCCCGGTCAGGCCAAGCGCGAGCTGGGCGGCGGCCGTGGACCCCACGCCTATCAGCTCCGCCTGCGCCTGGTCGAGCACGCCTGGTCCGTCCGCGTCCGCCGGGACGAGGCGCCCCCCGGCGCCACCCCTCGCCAGCGGGCCGAGACCTTGCTCATGGCGCGGGCCCTGGCCAAGCCGCAGGAGCTGGCGGCCTTCCGCCCGGGCGAGGTCGAGCGCTGGGGCGTCGACGCCGCGGTCGCCGCGGTCTATCCCCTCGGCGACGGCGAGGTCTGGGAGCGCGTGCTGACCCTGGTCAAGGGCGAGCAGGCCCTCGTGCTCTGGGAGACGGTCGCGCTCCAGCTCGGGCGCCCGCTCGTGACCGAGCTCGGCAGCCTCTTCCACGCCAGCTTCCGCTGGGGCGGCGAGCCCCGCGAGCTGCAGTACGTCCCCAGCCCCTACGTCGACACCAGCATGCGCCTGCGCAAGCTCGGCCAGGCCCGGGTTCAGGCCCTCTCGGCCGCGGTTCCGGCCGCCGAGCTCGAGCGCGCCGCCCAGCTCCTGGGCGGGGTGGCCTTCTCCACGGCGGACCCCCCCGACGACCCCCTGGGCGACACCGCCCGCCAGCTGATCAGCGAACGCGTCGAGCAGCTCGGCGGCGAGAGCGCGCGTCTGATCGGCGCGGAGCTGAAGCAGCAGGTCGCGACCTACCGCGACCTGCGCGGCCTGCAGCTCGTGCTGGACGCCGCGGCCAGCGCGGCGCGCTAGCCCTCCCAGCTGGCCTGGCGCCTGCGCTCGAGCCGCCACGCCGCGACCGCGGCCAGCGGGTAGCAGGCCGAGAGCGTGCCCGCGAGGCTGATCCAGGTCAGGCTGTGCGAGCCCGCGTGGCCCGTGGCCGCGTGGAGGGCGAAGGCAGCCGTGAGGGTCAGGAGGGTGACTCCGAGGAAGGCCCAGCGCCAACGGAGCGCGAACATGCGAGCCACGCAGTGGAAGGTGAGCGCCAGCGCGAGGGGCAGCAGAAAGCCCGCGATCTTGTCGAAGTCTCCGCCCAGCCGGCGCAGGAAGCGGAGCACCTCCCCCAGGGCGGCCTCGCGCGAGCTGCCCTTGGTCAGGCTCAAGGTGAAGATCACCTGCGCCACGACGAGGATCGCGCCGCCCAGCAGGAGCGTCGGCAGCCACACCAGCGAGGCCAGGCGCGCGCCCACCGAGCGCTTGGACAGCCAGGCCTCGACGTAGGCGCTCGGCGTCGCGAGCAACCCCAAGAGCAGGGCGAAGAAGGAGAACGCGAGCAGGTTGGTCCCCCGCTCCCCGACCATGAAGGGCAGGTGGGCCAGGGGCAGCAGCAGCGCCAGGACGACGCCGCGCGCCACCCGCTCGAAGGGAGTCGGGGGCGTGTAGTCCGCGCGCAGTGACCAGCGCGAGCGCCTGCGCTTCGTCTCCGGCCCCGGCCCCGGCCCCGTCTCCGGCCCCGTCTCCGGCCCCGTCTCCGGCCCCGTCTCCGGCCCCGGCCCCGGCCCCGGCCCCGGCCCCGGCCCCGGTTCCGTCCCTGGCCCTCCGCTCACCCGGTCCGCTTGCGCCTCGTCTTGGCGGGCGTGGCCGTCTTTCCGTTCTCGCCCGTCTTTGCGCCCTCGCCCGCCTCCGTCTTGGCGGGGGGAGTCGCGCCAGGAGTCGGCGCGACCCCGACCCCCTTCTCCGCGTTCTGCTCGACGTGCAGCTGGGCGCGCGCGGCGCGCAGGGTCTCGCGCGCCTCGGGCAGGGTGAAGGTCGCCTCGCCCCAGGCGAGCTGAAAGGCTGGCAGCAGGTCGCGGACGCGCGCCAGGTCGATCTCGTAGCTCGTCAGCTTGCGCGTGTTGGGCGTCGCCCGCCGCAGGGCGTCCAGCGCTCGGTCCAAGCGCGGGCGGACCTCCTCGGCCAGGATCTTGCGCGCCGCGGCGGGGTCCTTGCCGTCGAGCTTGGCCTCGGCCTGGTCGATCAGCTCATTGAGCTTGGTCCCGTCCTTGGGGTCGAGGGCGTGGCGCAGCTGCGCTTCGACCTGCTCGGCCGGCAGCGTGAGCTCGGGAGCGCCGATCGGCACCACGCGCTGACCGGCCTCGCGGGCGACCTCGGCGTAGTGGCTGCTCAGCCCCACGATCAGCTCGCGCCCCCAGGCGGAGGCGCGCGTGTGCGGGTAGCCCTCCCGCGCGGCCTCGATCACCTCGACCGCGGTCAGCGCGCCCTCCTCGTGCCGGTAGAGGCTGCGCACCGCCTGCTCGCTGGCGCGGCGCAGGGCGATCAAGCCCTGGACCTCGTAGACGCCCCAGGCCGCGCTCAGCCCGAGCGCGATCAGGCCGAACATCGCGAGCGCGAACACGCGGCGGCGGCGGCGGAGCGCCTTGTATTGCCCGGTCTCGAGCTCCTCGAGCAGGGCCGCGCCCTTGCTGTCCTCGGGCGCCAGCTCGACCGCGCGCCGCAGCAGTCCAGCCGCCGCCTCGGTGGCGTCCTGCTTGAGCTCCTCCTGCGCCAGCTCCTTGAAGATCGCCGCCGCGGTGCCGTTCTCGTTCAGCTCGACGTGGACCTCGGCCAGGCGCTCGCGCAGCCAGCGATCCTTCGGTCGCAGCGCGAGCACGCGCGGGTAGACGCCCTTGGCCTTGTCGCCAAGGCCGATCCGCAGGTAGAGCTCGACCAGGCGCTTGGCCGTCTCGCGCGCCTTCTCGTAGCTCTTCTCGCGCTCGATCTGGATCACCAACAAGCGCTCCAGCGGGAGCGGGTCGCTGGGCGCGAGGCGCGCGGCGGCGGCGTACTGCGCCGAGGCTCGCTCGGTGTCGCCGTGCTCGAGCAGGGTGCCGGCGTAGACCTTGCGCTCGCGCGCGGCGTCCTCGTTGCGCTCGAGCTTCTCGAGCACCGCGATCAGGCGCTCGTTGAGCCCTGCGTTGCCGCGCTCGTAGTGCAGGCCGCGCTCGTAGAAGTCAGCGGCCGCTGAGAGGTCGCCCTTGGCCTCGGCCTCCTTACCCAGGTCGAGGTATTCGGGCGAGGTCGCGACGCGGAGGGCGCCCTTCTCGACGAGCGCCAGCACGGCTTCGCAAGCCGTGAAGCGGGCCGCGGGCAGCTCGCTCAGCACGGTGTCGAGGTCCTTGTCGCCGCCCCGGGTCAGCTGGATCAGCTCGCGCTCGAGCTCCTCGTCCTCGTCGCTGGGGTCGCGCGTCGCCGCGTAGACCTCCTTGAAGGAGGGGATCGAGCGGCGGATCCGCCCCCACTCGTCGATCCGCCGCATGGCCTCCATCAGGATCTCGCCTGGCGCGATCCGGAGGCCCGCCGAGCACTCGTCCTCGCTGAAGCGCTCCTGGTCGTAGTCCTCGATGAACTCGAAGCTGCCCTCCTCGAGCAGGAAGATCTCGTAGATCCGCTCCAGCACGACCGAGCGAGCGAACATGTCGTATTCGCCGCTCTCGAGCAGGCGCCGGCGCGAGAGGGAGCGCTTGAGCGTGCCCTTGCGCTTGAAGAAGCGCGACTGGCCGCGCTTGACGTCCTTGGGGCTGACCTTGCGCTGGCGGACCAGCTCGTCGGCCACGTCCTCGATCTTGTCGGGGACATCGGCGCAGCCCGTGACGAGGCCGCTGTCGAAGGAAACCAGCCGCTCGCCCTTGGTGTCGCGCACCGCGAGCGCCCCAGTCAATCCGTTCTGGTGGATCGACTGGAACACGTCGGCCAGGGGCAGCTTCTGTAGATCACCGGCGAAGGCCACAGGGGTCTCCTCGTTGGGGCGCGAGCATACCGCGCGAGGTCATCGCTTGCCCGAGGCGAGCTTGCTCGCCTCGGGCAAGCCCCGCAAGCGCAGCATCGCAGCGATCCCCAGGGCCGGCCCCAGCGCCAGGGGCAGGAAGGACCAGGCCCAGCCGAAGCGCCCCTCGAGGGCCGGCACGAGCCGGATCGTGAACAGGGTCAGCAGGAAGCCCAGGCAGGTCTGGATCGTCAGCGCCGTGCCCACGTAGCGGGGGTCGCTCAGCTCGCTGACCGCCGCGCTGAACTGGGCGCTGTCCGCCACGACCGCGAAGCCCCACACCAGGCAGAGCGCGGTCAGGGCCATGGGCGTCGAGACCAGGGCGCCCGCCAGCAGCGCGCAGCCGCCCGAGACGGCCAGGCTGAGGATCGTGACGCGGGTCCGGCCCCAGCGGTCGGCCAGCCGGCCGGCCAGGACGCTGCTGACCCCCCCGACCGCGACGACCGCGAAGCCCGCCAGGCGCGCCGAGCGCTCGCTCCAGCCAGCCTCGGCGTAGCTCCAGCGGAGGAGGAGCGGGACCCAGGCCCACATGGCGTAGAGCTCCCACATGTGGCCCAGGTAGCCGAAGTTCGCCAGGCGGACGCCGCGCTGCGAGACGGCCTGGAGCGCGATCCGCCAGTCGAAGCGGGCCGCCTTGCCGAGGAAGGGGCCCGGCCCGATCCCCAGTCCAGCCGCGATCGCGGCCAGCACGGCGCCGCCCGAGGCCAGCAGCAGCACCCCGCGCCAGGGCGGCAGCCCGCCCGGCTGCTCGCTCAGCCCCGGCAGGGCGCCCAGGAGGTGCGGCAGCGCCGAGCCCACGGTCAGGGCGCCGACCACCAGCCCGATCCCGAGCCCGCGGTCTTCGCGGCACCAGCTGGCGACGAGCTTCATGCCGGGTGGATAGACGCCGGCCAGGGTGACGCCGGTCAGGAAGCGGAGCGCCAGCGCGGGCTCGGGCGCGCTGGCGAAGAGCGCGATCGCGGCGTTGAGCGCGGCGCCCAGCAGCGCGCAGCCCGCGAAGAGGCGCTGGGCCGGGACGCGGTCGGCGAGGTTGGTCAGGGCGCTCACCAGCGCCCCGACCACGAAGCCGAGCTGGACGCTCATCGTCATGCCGGACTGCATGTTGGGGCTGAGCTGCCACTCGGCCCTCAGCTGGGGAACCACCGCCGAGGCCGAGAACCACAGCCCCATGGCCAGCAGCTCGGCGCTCGCCAGGAGCGCGAGGGTCCGGCCCTTACCGCTCAGGTCGGGCGCTTGGTCGTCAGCGGCGGCGTCGCTCACCGGCTCAGTAGACCGCAGACCAGCCGTGGTCGTGGAGGTAGTGCACCCACGCCTCCTCGTCGCCGACGCTGAGCCAGACGTGCAGCGCGTAGCCCCCGCGCGGGTGGCGCGTGGGGGCCTCGCCCAGGCGCAGCGCTCGTCCGGTCTCTGCCGCGAAGGCGTCGGCCAGGGCGACCAGGGCGGCCAGATCCTGGACCGGCTCGTCGCGCGGGGCGTCGCGGGCCAGCACGCGCAGGTAGAGGTGGCGCGAGTCGCTCAGGAGGGGTCGCGTTTCCCTGCAACGAATAGCTCGGTCGCGAGACCGAGCGAACTCGCAGGCAGCACTCCCTCTATCCCTTCTCCTGAGCGGCCTTCCGCTTGGCTACCAGAGCCTCGACGGAAGGCAGCAGGCACTCGAACATGTGGTCAGCGAACTTGGCGGAGCCCTCGGGAGTGAGGTGGGTGTAGTCGAGGAAGTAGTCTTCCTGACTCGCGGTCTGCAGCCCGGCGGTCAGGGTCGCCTTGTCGTAGTAGGTCATCTTGATCTCGTCGAAGAGTCCCGGGAGCAACTCCTTGACCTTTCGCATGAAGGCAACCATGCGGGGGGTGGTCTCCGCTGTGCCCATCTGACTCTTGACGATCTTGAGCGTCTCCTGGTCGCGGGGGCCCATCAGGCTCGGCTCCTCGAACACGATCTGTGGCTGCAGGAACACTGCCGTCGGGGTCCCGCGGTAGGAGGTCGCGGCGGCGATCTGGTGGTAGGTCCACAAGAAGGTGCGGCGAGCACGCTCCTTGAAGCGCTCCTCGACGCCGTCAAGGGTCTCGGGATTCTGGCGAGGCTCGATCTCGAAGACCTTGCCCTTCTCCTGGGCTTGCCACTTGTTGAGCGCGCCGTATTGGAGGGTGTTGAAGGTGCTCGAGTACTGCGCCATGTAGCGGGCTCCAATCCACATCGTGAACCAGAACGAGCGCTGGTGGAAGCTGTGGAGGACCGCCTTCCCCCCGGCGTTGTAGTGGACGAGCGGGTTGTAGTTCTCGAGGGTGTAGAACTCGTTAGCACCCACGACAAGGAGCACCATGTCAGGGTCGAAGCGGTAGACGTCCTTGTTGAGCCGGATCAAGTGGTGCTGGGAGGAGTAGTCGGGGATGCCGCCGTTGACGACCTCGAAGTCGAAGCCAGAGTCAGCGAATCGCTCCTCGAGCTTCTTCTCGAGGAAGTGGGTGATCGTCTCCTCGTTGTTCAGGTGCAGGCGACGGATCGGGTATCCCTGCAGGTGCTTGCTCCCCCAGCCGTAGAGCGTGGAGCCGCCCAGCGCAAAGATCCGAATGACGGTGGCAGGCTTCTCTGCGCTCAGGTCCTTTGGATACTTGAAGCCCTGCGCGTTGTGCGTGTTCAACTCAGGGATCTTGCTGACCTTGCCGTAGACGTCATTCAGTTCGTGCCCCAGCCAAGCTGAGGGGATCACTGCAGTGTGGTCCAGGCTGGCGCGACCGGCTCGACTCGCGATGACTCGATTCGCCACGAAGGCCCCGACTTCGAGCAAGATCACCAGGAAGACCAGGTAGAACGCCGCGAAGGCCAGCCGACGCTTCAGGCTTCGCTTGCGCTTCTGCTTCTTCTCCGGTCCGGGAGCAGCTCCTTCACCGGGGGCGAGTTGCGGGTCTATCTGCGACATTCCGGCCTCCAGAGGGGCATTGGTATGTGGCCGGGATCCTACGAGGTCGCCGCCAAAACTGAAGGCTGGTGCGGACCCCGTCGCCAGCCAATGCGGGCGCCGCAGCAGCTGTCTCTGGAGGGGACGTTGCTGCTCGCTGGCTGATCGATCCCTGAACAGAGCTGGATGCTTTCGCGTCAGCTCCGCGCACAAGCCTCGCTCGCCGGGGAGGGAGGCTTGGCCTCGGCCTTGCGCTGTCCACCGCTGGACTTAGGCTCGGGGCCTTCAAGGAGAGCTGCACCCATGCACCGCGCTTCCATTTCGTTCGTCTTGCTCGCCAGCCTGCTGGTTCCCCAGGTCGCTCAGGCCGCTGACGCCGACGAGGTCTACGGCAAGGCCTTGAAGTTCCTGCTCAACAGCCAGCACGAGAACGGCAGCTTCGGGCAGATCCCCGGCCAGCCCCCCGGCGAGATCGGGATCACGGGTCTGGTGATCCGCGGCCTGGCTCAGGCGCCCGGGGAGCACCGCGCCATGGGGCGCCGCGCGGCCGAGAAGGCCATGGCCTGGGTGCTCGGTCACCAGCAGCCCGACGGCTCGTTCACGCAGCAGCGCTCGGGCCTCTCGACCTACCGGACCGCGATCGCGATCAACGCCATGGCGGCCCTCGACAAGGCCAAGTATCGCGCCCAGATCGACAAGGCCGCGGCCTGGCTCAAGCAGGACCAGTTCGACGCCGGCGAGAAGATCGGCGAGGACAACCCCCACTACGGCGGCTTCGGCTACGGCAAGGCGGGCAAGAAGCCCGACGCCGACATGTCGAACACCCTGATGGCCCTGGGCGCCCTGCGCGACGCGGGCGTCAAGAGCGACGACCCCGTGTTCAAGCGGGCGCTGCTCTTCCTCAAGCGCTGCCAGAACAGCAGCGAGACCAACCCGGGCGTCGGCAAGCTCAAGCCCAAGAACGACGGCGGGTTCATCTACGACCCCGGGCTCTCGCGCAACAAGAGCGCCCAGCTGGAGAACGCCGACGGGACCGTCAGCTTCGAGAGCTACGCGTCGATGACCTACGGCGGGCTGATGTCGTTGCTCCACGCGGGCGTCAACAAGGACGACCCGACGATCAAGGCCGCCCTGGCCTGGATCGGCGAGCACTACACGCTCGAGGAGAACTACGGCCTCGGCGTGCGCCAGAAGGACCCCAAGGCCGCTCAGCAGGGCATGTTCTATTACTTCCACGTGTTCGCGAAGTCGCTCGCGACCCTCGACACGCCGACGATCCAGACCAAGCAGGGCCCCCGCAACTGGGCCCAGGACCTGGTCGACGTCCTGGCCAAGCGCCAGAGCAAGGACGGCTCCTTCACCAACCCCGTCGACCGCTGGTGGGAGAAGGACCCCGTGCTGGTCACGGCCTACGTGATCAACGCGCTCGACTACGCCTACCCCTACCTCGAGGCCAAGAAGTAGGAGCCTGAGCTGAGCACGGGCGTCTGGATCATTGGAGCGCTGGGGGACGTCGCGACCACGGTCGTGCTCGGCGCGGGGGCCGTGGCCCGCGGGCTGGCCCCCACCGCCGGCCTCGTCAGCGCGCGGCCCCCGCTCAGCCAGCTCCCCCTCGCGGAGCTGGGCGAGCTGGTGTTCGGCGGCCACGACGTGCGCCCCGGCACCCCGCGCGAGGCCGCGGGCGGTCTGGCCCAGGCCGGCGTGATCCCCGCCCACCTCGTCGAGGCCACCGGCGAGGAGCTCGACGCCTACGCCGAGCGGATCCGCCCCGGCGTCGCCTTCGGCGCCGGGAGCACGGTCCTGGCCCTCGAGAGCGAGGACGCGCGCGTGCGCCGCGAGAGCGGCCCGCGCGAGGCGCTCGCGACCCTGCGCGCCGACCTGCGCGAGTTCCGCGAGCGCGAGGAGCTCGACCGGGTGGTGGTCGTGGCCCTGGCCTCGACCGAGCCCGCCCCCTCGCCCGCCGACCTGGTCGGCCTCGACGACGCGCCGAGCCTGCTCGAGCGCCTCGACGCCGGCGACGCCCGCCTCCCCGCCAGCCTGCTCTACGCCCTGGCGGCCTTCCAGGAGGGCTGCGCCTACGTCAACTTCACCCCCTCGCTGGGGGCGACCTGCGGCGGAATGCTCGAGCTCGCCGAGCAGCTCGGCGTCCCCCACGCCGGCCGCGACGGCAAGACCGGCCAGACCCTGGTCCGCACGACCCTGGCGCCCATGTTCCTGGCGCGAAACCTCGACGTGCTCAGCTGGGCCGGGTTCAACATCCTCGGCAACCGCGACGGCGAGGTCCTCGACGAGCCCGCCGCCAACGAGGCCAAGACCGTGGGCAAGGACAAGGTCCTGGGCGGAATCCTGGGCGACAACCTGGGCGGCTCGCTGACGCGGATCGACTACGTGCCTTCGCTGGGCGACTGGAAGACCGCCTGGGACCACGTCCACTTCGCGGGCTTCCTCGGCACCCAAATGCAGCTCAGCCTGACCTGGCGCGGCGCCGACAGCGCGCTGGCCGCCCCCCTGGTGCTCGACCTGGTCCGCGTGCTCGACCTCGCCCTGAAGCAGGGCCTGCGCGGCGTTCAGTCCGGCCTGGCCTGCTTCTTCAAGACGCCGCTCGGCAGCGAGGAGCAGTCCTTCCCCGAGCAAATGCAGCTGCTCGAGGCCTACGCCGCGCGCCTGGCCGAGCCGGTCGAGGCGCAGGCCGAAGACTAGCGACCCTCAGCGCGCTCCACGGATCCGGCGCAGGTAGCTGCGGCGCAACTCCTCGCTGACCTTGATCCGCGGCAGGACCTCGATCCGGGTTGGACCCTCCAGGGTCACCCGATAGGCGAACACGTAGGGCGTCTCGTCGCGGGTCCAGGCGGCCCACTGGCCGTAGCGCAGGTCCTGGACCACGAGCGAGCCGGGTTCGGGGCGGTCGAGCGCGACCCAGCCCCCGCACACCTGCAGCAGCCGCTCGAGGCGGGGCGTGGGCCGGGCGGGGAGCAGCTCGTCGCGACGGGGAACGCGCCGGACGATCTCGACTCCGGCGGCCGAGTCGAGGAGCGAGCGGTAGCCGACCCAGTAGCTCTCGCCGTCGTCGGCGACCAGGCGCCACAAGAGCCCGTTGCCGAGGGTCGGCTTGCTGAACACGCGCTGGGCCTCGACCCCGCGTCCGGTCAGCTCGGCGCGCCACAGGCGCTCCATGTGGAGCTTCAGCCCGCCGAGCGCGAGCAGGTAGCCCAGCGCCCAGCCGGCGCCGCAGAGCGAGACCCAGCGCCGGCTGGGTCGCTCCCGGCTCCAGCGCAGGGCCAGCGCGAGCCCGACCAGGAGCGGCAGGGTCGCGAGGGGGTCGATCACCGAGACCGAGCAGAAGGCCACGGGCGCGTTTGTCAGCGGCCAGCCGACCTGAGTCCCCCAGGTCGTGCAGCAGTCGAGCAGGACGTGGGTCAGCAGGATCACCCCGACCACCAGGGCCCAGCTCCGCGCGAGGACCGGCTCGGGCTCGCCGTTCGCGGGCGAGACTCCCCGCGGCCCCCAGCGCGCGAGCGCCGCGCCGAGCAGGGGCGGGGCGGCCAGGCAGAACAGCGCCGAGTGGGTCAGGCTGCGGTGCCAGGTCAGGTCGCCCAGGTCGTCGAGGAGCGGGCGCAGGAGCGCGTCGGCGTCCGGCAGCAAGCCCAGCCCCGCGCCGAGGAGCGCCGCCCGCGCGCCAAGTCGGCGTCCCAGCGCGGCCTCGGCGACCACCGCCCCCAGGGCAGCCTGGGTCACGAGGTCCATGGGGCCACCCTCGCGCTCTCCGACCTGGGCGGCCCCGCTCCGAGTCCGCTACGGCACGTCGACGGGCCCTCGAGCCACGAGCGGCGCTCTCTCCCGCTGCCGCTCGTCGAGCGGCTCCCGAGCCACGAGCGTCGCTCTTCGCGCCTCTGCGCCTTTGCGCCTTTGCGTTGACTTCGAAGCCGCTCGTCGACCAGCCTGCGACCCACGAGCGACGCTCGCCTAGGCCTGCTCGGCGCCGCGGTCGGCGCTCTCGGGCTCACCCGCGGCGTAGTCCAGCCCCGCCAGCAGCCCCTCCAGGCGCTCGACCAGCAGGTCTGCCAGGCGGTTGTCGCCCGCGGGGTGGACCTCTCGCACCGAAGCCACGGCCGCCCGCAGCAGGCCGTGGGTCTCGTGGGCGGCCTCGCCCAGCTGGGCGTCGCAGCGGTTGAAGATCTGCTCGAGGGCCTCGACGCCGGCGTTGGCCAGCCCGTATTCGCCCGCCGAGACGAAGCGGGCGGCCCAAGGGGCGTCCTGAGGCTCGCCGTGCTCGGCCAGCAGCCACAGGACCTCGGCCGTCGCGCCCTCGGCGCTGGCCGCGTAGCCACGCAGCGCGGCGCGCATCGCCTCGCGCCACATGCCAGCGCAGGCTTCGCTGGGGACGTCGCCGGCCTCCAGCGCCGCGACGCGCAGGGCCTCGGGCGCGTCGGGGCTCCCGGCCACGCCGACCAGCAGGCCGGCCGCCTCGCTGGCCGCGGGCGGGGTCCGGCCGCGCAGGCCCTCGGCCAGCCCCAGGCGGACCTCGGGGCGGGGGTCGCCGTGGAGCTCGGCGCTGGCGCTCGGGCCCAGGGAGCCCAGCACGGTGGCGGCCTCGGCCGCGGCGCGCGCCTCGACGCCCTCGGCGGAGACCAGCGCCAGCAGGCGCTCGCGGGCCGCCTCGCCGCCGCGGTCTCCGAGCAGCTCCAGGGTCCGCAGGGCAGCCCGCCGGGGCTCGGGCTCAGTCCCCTGCAGGTAGGGGTCGAGGGCAGGGAGGACCTCGTCTGGCGGTCGCTCGCTGAGCTTGCTCGCCGCCGCTTCGCGCACTTCGCTCGCCGCGTGCCGCAGGTAGGGCGCGAGCTCGTCCGTCGTGCCCAGCCCTCCGAGGGCCCCGAGCGCTTGCTGCGCGAGCTGACGGAGGCGCCAGGGGCGCCAGCCGGTGCGCCACACGTAGAAGACCAGGTTCGGGGCGCCCAGCAGGAGCGCGCGCTCGGTCCAGGTCCGGCCCAGCTGCCAGGCCACGACCCAGAGCAGGAAGCCCAGCGGCACGACCGCGCAGCCCACCGGCGCCGACTTGTAGCGGAGCAGGTTGCTGACCGTGGGCACCGCGACCGCGATCGCGAGCAGGGTCCCCCAGGGCTGGCCCAGCTCGGACATGGCCGGCCGGAGCACGATCATCAGCCCGATCACGACGCCGCCCAGGGCGAAGAACAGGTCGAGGTCGTTGTCCTGGGAGAAGAGCACGCGCTCGCCCGCTTAGAAGCGGACTTGTCCGCGCAAGTCGTCGGGGTAGAAGCCGTCGAGCTTCTCGGCCAGCTCGGCCAGCTCCTGCTGGCGGGCCTCTTCGCGGGTGGAGTCGGCCGGGGGGGCGGTGACCAGGATCCGCGCGTAGAGGTTGCCCCCCTTGCGCGCGCCCAGCCCGCGCAGACGGAAGGTCTGGCCGCTCTGGGTCCCGGGGGGCAGCTTCAGGCCCACCTCGCCGGTGGGGCCCTCGAAGGAGACCTTTCCGCCGCGGATCGCCTCGCCGAGGCTCACGGGGACCTCGACGTGCAGGTCGTCGCCCTCACGCCGGTAGTGGGGGTGCTCGAGGATCTTGAGTCGGATCAGGAGGTCTCCGGCGGGGCCGCCGTTGGCGCCGGGCTGCCCGAGGCCGGCCAGGCGCAGGGCCTGGCCCTCGCGGACGCCGGCCGGGACCTTGACCTCGACCGTGTCGCGTCCGGCCTGGAGCAGGCGCAGGGTCGTGGTGCCGCCCTTGACCGAGAGCGGGAGGTCGATCTTGAGCTCCGCCTCGACGTCGCGCCCGCGGCGCGGGCCGGCTCGTCCGCCGCCGAAGCGGCCGCCGAACAGGCTGCCGAGGAGCTCCTCGAGGCCGCCGCCCGCCGCGAAGCTGCTCGACCAGCTGTTGAAGTCGAAGGGCTGGCCGCCGCCGCCGAAGCGCCGCAGGCGCTCGATCTGCTCGCGGTCGAAGTTGGCCTGGAGGGCCAGGTCACCGAACTCGTCGTAGAGGGCGCGCTTGTCCTTGTCGGAAAGCACGGCGTAGGCCGCGCTGACCTCCTTGAACTGCTCCTCCCCCGCGGGGTTCACGTCCGGGTGGAGCTTCTTGGCGAGCGCGCGGTAGGCCTTGCGGATCTCGCCCTGGCTGGCGCTCTTTTCGACGCCCAGGACGGCGTAGAGGTCCTTGCCCATGGCTGCTGGTCACTCTCCTGGATTCGCTGTTGCTCGATCGGCGCAGAGAATCGCACGAGCACAACCAAAACAGAAGCGGCGGGTCGAAGCCGACCCGCCGCTTCAGCGTGTAGATCTCGAGACTAGCCGATGTGGAAGTCGTGAGCGCGGACGGTCTTGCGGCCGTTCGCAGCGGCGCGAGCAGCAGCCTGCTCGATGTACCAGCCGACGACGGTGTTCAGGCCGTCGAGAGCGTCAGCAGCGACGTTGACGTCGTGGGCCTTGAGGGCCTCCTTGCACTTGCTCTTGACGACGAGGTCGGGAGCCTCGGCAGCCTTCTTCTTCTTCTTCGCCATAGCTTTCCCCCTTCGGGAAGTGGACGTGTGTGCGCGTCCGTTGAGGTGTGCGACCGGCAGCCTTGCCAGAAGCCCGGGTAATAGAACGACCCAGGGAAGAGAAAACAAGTCCGTAAACGGCTTTTTTTGGCGCTTAACAGGGGGAACTCGGGGGGAGGGCTCAACCTCGGCCCCCGACCTTGCCGATAGGACACTCGGGAGCGAGCAGTGTGATCGACTCGAGTGAGGGCAAGACCAGCAGGCAAGCGGCCTCCAGCGCATCGGAGGGTTCGCGACCCAGCGCGGCGGAGCGGCTCGCGGCCCGACGGGCCCTGCTGGCCCGAATGGCCCGCCCGGCCCGGGGCGAGCCCCTGAAGGTGTTCTGCTCGGGGATCGGCGGGGTCGGCCTCTCGGGTCTGGCCCGCCTGCTGGCGGCCCTGGGGCACCGGGTCCAGGGCTCGGATCGCGCCTCCTCGCTCGTGACCGAGGCCCTCGAGGCGCGCGGGATCGAGGTCCAGACCAGCCAGGTGGCCGAGAACCTCGGCGAGGGGATCGACCTCTTCGTCGCGACCGCGGCCCTCCCCCCGACCCACCCCGAGCTGGTGGCCGCGATCGAGCGCCAGATCCCGGTGGTCAAGTACGCCGAGGCCCTGGCCGCCCTGGTCGCCGCCCGCCGCGGCGTGGCCGTGGCCGGCACCCACGGCAAGACGACCACCACCGCGCTGCTGGCCTACCTGTTGACCATCTGTGGTCGCTCGCCGAGCTACGTGGTCGGCGGGACCCCCAAGAACCTGGGCGCCAACGCCAGCCTGGGCGAGGGCAGCGACCTGATCTTCGAGGCCTGCGAGTTCGACCGCAGCTTCCGCCACTACCAGCCCACGATCGCGACCCTGCTCAACGTCGAGGCCGACCACCTCGACTGCTACCGCGACGGCCTGGACGAGATCGTGGACGCCTTCGTCGAGTTCGGGGCCCGGATCCGCGAGGGCGGGGCGCTGATCGTGATGGCCGACTGCCCGGGCGCCCTGCGGGTCGCCGACAAGATCGCCGAGGTCCGGCCCGACGTGAGCCTCGACACGGTCTCGCTCCGGGGGGCCGCCCGCTACGAGGCGCGCGAGCTCGCCTTCGAGCGCGGCCTGGCCCGCTTCGACCTCTGGGTGGACGGGTCCTTCGTGGCGCCGGTCCGCCTCTCGCTCCCGGGCAATCACAACGCCGGCAACGCCCTGGTCGCGATCGCGGCCGCCGCGCGGGCCGGCGTCGATCCGGCCCAGGCCGCGGCGGCCGTCGAGGGCTACACCGGCGTCCGGCGCCGCTTCGACGTGCTGGCCGAGGGCGACGTGACCGTCGTCGACGACTACGCCCACCACCCGACCGCGATCGAGGTCGTCCTGGACGCCGCCCGCCGGCGCTACCCCGACCGCCGGATCGTGGTCTGCTTCGAGCCGCACCAGGCGAGCCGGACCCGCCACCTCTTCGACGACTTCGCCCAGGCCCTGGCCGGCGCGGACCGCGTGCTCCTGGCCGATATCTACCTCTGCCGCGACCTGGCCGAGGACGCCGCCGCCGTGACCAGCGCCGAGCTGGCCGCCGCGGTCCGCGCGATCGAGCCCGCCTGCGAGGCTCGCCACGCGGGCGACCTGGCTGCCCTGGCCCTGGCGGCCCGCGAGGTGGCCCAGTCCGGCGACGTGCTCCTCTGCCTGGGCGCGGGTCGGATCACCAAGGTCGCCCACGAGCTGGCCCAGAGCTTCACCCCGCCCCGGCGCCCGCCCGGGCAGCCGCGCCGCGCGCCGGGTCGCCTCGACGCCGCCCTGCGGCGCGAGCTGGGCGAGGCGCTCGAGCAGGACGCGGCCCTCGGCCCCCACTGCACCCTGCGCACCGGCGGGGTCAGCCGCTTCCTGGTCGCGCCCCGCAGCCTGGAGGAGGCCGTGGCCGCGCAGCGGGCCTTCCTCCGCCACGGCGTGCCCGTGGTGCCCCTCGGCGGCGGGAGCAACACGCTCTTCTGCAGCGAGCGCCTCGACGCGGCGGTGCTGCTGACCCGCCAAATGCGCTGGGCCCGCGTCTCGGGCAACCTGCTCCGCGCCAGCTGCGGCGCCTCGCTGGTCGGCGCGCTGCGCCTGGCCGAGCGGCACGGCCTGGCGGGCCTGGAGCGCTTCGCCGCGATCCCCGGGACCCTGGGCGGGGCCGTGTTCGGCAACGCCGGCGGCGCCCGCGACGCGGGGACGGTCGGCGACCGCGTGCGCCGCGTGCGGGTGGTCGAGCCCAACGGCGAGGTCCGCTGGCGGACCCGCGACGAGCTGGGGCTGCGCTACCGCGGCTCGAACCTGGCCGGCTGCCTGGTGCTCGAGCTCGAGCTCGAGCTCACGCCCGACGACCCGGCCCGCCTGCGCGAGGTCCGCCGCCAGGCGACCTTCCGCAAGGCCGAGAGCCAGCCCCTGGGCGCCCACAGCGCGGGCTGCACCTTCAGCAACCCGAGCGGCCACAGCGCCGGGCGCCTGATCGACGAGCTGGGCCTCAAGGGCCTGCGGATCGGCGGCGCGGTCGTCTCGAGCCACCACGCCAACTTCATCGTCAACGAGGGCGACGCCACGCCCCAGGACGTGATCGCTCTCGTCGAGGAGGTCCGCCGCCGGGTGCGGGCCGCTCGCGGGATCGAGCTCCAGACCGAGCTGCGGCTGATCGCCTGATGTCCGCCCCGCTCTCCCACCACCAAGGCCCGTCGTGCCCGTGCCCGTGCCCGTGCCCGTGCCCGGTTTCCAACTGACCGAGAGGCCTCCCATGCTCAGCACCGCCAAGCGCCGCCGCCCCAGCTTCGACACGACCCCCAGCCAGCCCGAGCCGGCTGGGCGCCAGCCCCTGCACGTGGCCGTCCTCCAGGGCGGCGTCGGCCACGAGCGGGCGGTGTCCTTGATCTCGGGCAAGGCCGTGATCGCGGGCCTTCAGAGCCGCGGGCACCGCGTCACGCCCGTGACCCTCGACTCCAGCGACGAGCGCGCCCTGGACGCGATCCCGGCCGACGCCGACGTCGCCTTCCTCGCGCTCCACGGCGAGTACGGCGAGGACGGCACGATCCAGCAGTCCCTGGCCACGCGCGGGATCACCTACACGGGCTCGGGCCCCGAGGCCAGCGCGCGCGCCTTCGACAAGATCCGCGCCAAGCGCCTGTTCCGGCGCGCGGGCCTGCCCCTGGCCTGGCAGCGGGTGGTCGAGTTCCCCTGGAGCGAGCGCTCGGTCCGGCACGCGCTGCGGATGTGCGCCGAGTTCCCGGTCGTGGTCAAGCCGGCCCGCTGCGGCTCGAGCGTGGGCGTCGCGATCGCCCACAACCGCGACCAGCTGCGCCGCGCGATCGAGGAGGCGGCTCGCTACCGCCAGGACATCCTGATCGAGGAGTTCATTGCGGGCCACGAGCTGACCTGCGGCGTGCTGGGCGGCGAGGCGCTGCCTCCCGTGGAGGCCGTCGCCCAGCGGACCTTCTTCGACTACCGCGCCAAATACGAGAAGGAGACGGGCACCGCCTACGTGGTCGACCCGCCCGAGCTGCCCGCCGCGCTCAAGGTCGAGCTGCGTCGCCTGGCCCTGGCCGCCCACGAGGTGCTCGGCTGCAGCGACTTCTCGCGGACCGACTTCCGCTACGACCCCCAGACCAAGCGGCTCGCGATCCTCGAGACCAACACGATCCCCGGCCTGACCCCGACCAGCCTCCTGCCCATGGCGGCCGGCGCGGTCGGGATCGACTTCGGCGCCCTGGTCGAGCGCTTCTGCACCCTCGCCCTGCGAGCCCGCGCATGAGCCGAAAGCGCCCCGCCTCCGTCTCTCCCCGCAAGCAGCCCGCGAGCAAGAAGCCCGCGCGCAGGGCCGCGACCCAGACGGTCGAGGCCCGCGCCGAGGCGCCCAAGAAGCAGCCGGCGCGCAAGAAGCCCGCGCGCAAGACGACGGCGCGCAAGGCGAGCGCGCCCGCCGAGCCCAGCCTGGCGGCGGCCGGCGCCCAGGCGGCGGCCGGGGCGCTGGGCAGCGGGGTGCTGGGCCTCCTGCGCGGGGTCGGGCGCGGCCTGCCCTGGATCTTCGGCCAGCGCGACGTCCAGCGCCTGGCCGCGCTCGGGATCCTGGCCGGCGTGTTCTGCGGCACCTCGCAGCTCGTGGCCGAGCGGGTGCAGACCTCGCCCGACTACGCCCTCCCCAGCCGCCTGGTGGCCGAGGTCGCTCCGCCGCCGGGCCTCTCGGTCAAGGCCGCCGAGGACCTGAGCAGCCTGCGCCTCGTCCGCGGCGCGCACGCCTTCGACGCCCGGATCGTGCCCGCCGTGGCGCGCCAGCTCGGGCGCCTGCCCTGGGTCGAGCAGGTCAGCGAGGTCGAGCTCGAGCCGCCCGCCAAGATCCGCTTCCGCCTCCGCCCGCACCAGCCCCTGGCGCGCCTCGGCGACCAGCTGGCGGTCTCGCGCAGCGGCGCGACCTTTCCGATCCACTACGCCGCCGCGGGCGACGCCCTGCCCGAGTTCCGCGGCGTCCCCGCGACCCCCGAGGCGCGCGCCAAGGCCCTCCAAGCCGGCGCCCAGGTCCTGGCCGACTTCGGCCCCTTGGCCGCCCAGGTCGAGGCGATCGACGTCAGCAACCTCGCGGGCGCGGTCGATCCGCTCCAGAGCGAGGTCGTGGTCCTGCTCAGCGGCGGGCTGAAGGTCGAGTGGGGCCGCGCCAACCTCGACGAGGAGCGCCAGGACCGCCCCGCCGAGCAGAAGCGCGCCGACCTGGAGGCCTTCCTGGCCGCTTACCCCCAGCGCGGCCGCGTCGAGAGCGTCTCGGTCCGCTGGGACGAGGTGACCTTCGTCTTGGCGGAGGAGCAGTCCCTCGCCAGCGCGGGCCGCTAGCGGGGCCTGGGGCTAGAGCGAGCGGAGCGGTCGCCCTCGGTCTGAGGGGGCGGGCCCGCGGTGCCGCTTCGGCCGAGGAGCGGCGGACCTCAGCGCCAAGGGGGCCCGCGAGGTCTCCCGCGCCACCTGGGCGCGCGTGCAGCCGCGCCTGCGCAGGCTCTGCACGCTGTGGTGACGCGCTAGGAGCGTCGCGCGGTGAATCGAGGTGACGGAGGCGCTGCGAGGGAGGGGACTTTTCACGCGGCGCCGAAGAGCAATCGATGCGCCTGGCGCAAGACCTGTCCGAGGGGACCCGCGGCCGGGCAGGTGGGTCAGGACTCCCCAGGTCGGGCCAGGCGAGCGCCCCAGGTGGGGCGTTCTGGGGCGCTCCTAGCTAAGGCCCGTCCCGAATCGGCGTCGTCACGCTTCTCCACCTTCAACCCCTCCCCTACATTTCGGGACAGGCTGTAGCTAGGCGGGAACACGGACGCCAAGACTGCTGTGCTTCAGGAGCACGCGTTCGACCCTCCCCGCCTGGCTGAGCGCGCACACGTAGGCCGAGACGGCTCGGCGGGGCAGCATCAGGTCGCGGGCCAGGCGGGCCTCCGTGGCCTCTCCCTCGTGGAGCAGGAAGGAGAGGATCTCCCCCGCGACGATGCCCTCGAGGTCGACCCCTGCCGTCCCTGAGCGCTCTGCTCGAGTGACCTCGCGCTCGCGGCGCGCCACCCCTTCGAGCACCTCGCAGACGTAGGAAGACTCGGTCAGGTGGTCCGGGCAGTAGGGCTTGTGCTCACGTGTCGGCTGATCGCAGCTCAAGAGCGCGCAGCGGATCGGTCTGCTCCGGGCAGGGGCAGGCTCGACGGTCGAGAGGGGGGGCATGGCGCGGGACCTCCGGCAGGGGTGAGGGAGTCGAAGCGCCACCCGCAAGTTCGAGGCCACCCTTTGGAGCGCTGCTCGAGCGAGCGCTGCCCTCGCGCGATCTGCACTTCAGCTGCCACGAGGTCAGGCACGGCGAGGACCTTCCGCCCTCGGGACCCCTCCCGACCCGTCGTGTCTGCGGAGTTTCGGCGAGAAGACCCGCCCAAGGCTCTGTTTGGGTCTGCACGGAGTGCGTTGGAGGTCTCCGGGCGCAGCGCGAATCGCTCACAAGGCGCGTCTAAGCGAGGAAGTCCTCGAGCGCAGTTGGCTCAACGGCCGCGCACGCGCCCAACTGCCCCCTCCACCCGCTCGGGCTCCAGCCCGCGGCGCAGTCCGCGCTCGAGGAGCTCCAGCTCGCGCAGCGCGCTGAGTCCTCGCTCGACGGGCGTGCGGAGCGCGGCGGGTGCGCGCCGCCGCTCCAGCAGTCGCAGTCCTTCCGCGAGCAGCTCGCGGCTCTGAACTTGAGAGGTGGGACGGTCGTCGGCCAAGCGGGCCTCGATCGCCGCGCGCAGCCGGCGGTCGCGCCTCGCGCGCTCCCATCGTCCAGTCGCCGCCAGCGAGACGCCCTCGAGCAGCTGCTGGTCTCGCGGAGCCTGGTAGAGCTGCGCCAGGAGCGCGTCGGCGCGGAGGCTGTGCTCGCTCAGCGCGGCGTCGAGGTCCCGCGCCAGCCGGGCCTCGTCGCCCGCGGTCAGGCGCTCACCGGCGGCCGCGAGCGAGCCGTCGCGGCCGCGGAGGTGCGCGCTGAGGTGCGGCTGCTCTGCCACGCCGGGCAGCGCGCGCGCAGCGCTGAGCGCGCGGTCGCGGCGGGTCAGCGCAGCCCAGCGCGCCTGGAGCCTGGCCTGCTCGCGCCGCAGCGGCGCCAGCTGCGCCTCGTGGTGCTGCGCGATCGCCGCAAGCAGGCGCTGGGTGGCTGCTTCGACCGAGGCTGGGGTCGCGTCGTCGGCCTCCAGAGCTCGCACCCAGTCTCGCGCTCGCGCGCCGACCCGGGCGCGCGCGCGGCGCAGGCCGCCGAAGTGCCGCTCGGCCGCCTGCGAGAGCTGCTCGCTCAGGTAGAGCACGACCGCCAGCTTGCCGGCTCCGTAGAGGAAACCGCCCAGGCTGCCGACCTTGGCGGCTCCAGCCAGGCGACCGACCCAGGGGAGCCCGCGCAGGGCGACGTCCACGGCGCTGGTCGAGAGCGTCAGCGCGCCGAAGTCGATCGCGAGCGTCCGGGGCGAGAAGGTCCCGCGCAGCAAGCTCGGGAGCGCCATGCCGGCCGCCAGCACGACGCTCGTCTTGAGCAGCCCGTGGCGAAAGCGCGCCAGCGCGGCCTCGGCGAGGGCCGAGCCGAGGGCGAACTCGCCGTAGTGCCGCCAGAGGTCGAGGCTGCGAAAGGTGTGGAACAAGGCGCGCACGTGCCCCGGATCTCGTGAGAGGACCGCTCCTGGCAGCTCCCTGAGGAACAGGGCCAGGACCAGCTGGCCAGGGCTGCTGAGGGCGCTCAGGCGCGCCCCCCGTCGGGGCGGGGCCGGCGCCGCCGCGCCCGGCGCTCGTCGCAACCCGAGGCGGAGGTCGACCGCGTCCGGGCGGAGCGGGCCGAGCCCCGAGAGGCTCACGGAGGCAGGGCTTGCGCGCGGAGCGCTACCCCCGACCGGCCTGCTGGCGAGGGCGAGCAGGTCGGTCGCGTGCGGGGGCCAGTGGGGCAGGCTCGGCAGCTTGGCCTGGACGCGCACGGGCCGGCCGAGGACGCCGCGCGGCGTCCACCAGGCCTCCCCGCCGCCGCTGAACGCGCCCGGCTTGTGCAGCTGGAGCACACCGTCGGGGCGGATCCGGATCCCCGGCGCGGCGCGCGCCGCGCCCTCGGAGCGCAGCTTCAGGGTCAAGCCCTCGGGGCCGGAGCTGATCCGTTCGATCACGACCCCACCCCCGAGTCCGAGCCGCCGCAGCAAGGTCAAGCCGCCGCTCACCTTCAGCGCGTCCCCGTCCAGGCGGAGGCCCTCCATGGAGAGCGGCCCGAGGCGGACCGGCTGGCTGGGAGCCAGCACGAGGGTCGAGAGCTGCGAGGCCTCGCCCCGCGGAGCGAAGCCCACTCGCATGCGGAGGTCGGTCCCAGCCGGGATCCGCAGCTGCAGGTCACCCAGCTTGGCGTCGACCGCCCGCTCGTAGCGCACGCTCAGCGCCAGCTCGCTCTCGACTCCCTGGAGCAGGCGGCGCAGGTCGGCCTCGCTCGGCTGAGCGCGCGCTGCGCCGGCCAGGGCGAGCGCGAGCAGCGGCGTCCAGGCTGCGAGCGAGGGCTTCATCGCACCTGCTCCAGCGCCCGGCCCCACACGGCGCCGAAGCGTTCACCCGGGCCCAGCTGGGGCGCGAAGGCGCGCTGCCATTGCGCGGGGCTGTAGGCGTTGGCGATCCCCGGGTAGCGCTCGACCAGCGCAAGGGGGGCGAGGCCGGCGCGCACGTCCGCCTCGAAGGCGGCCCGCAGCGGCTCGCTGATCCCTCGCGCGAGCACGACCCCGACCAGGAAGCGGAAGCGCTGACCGCTCTCGTTGCTCGGCTCGAACAAGCGGTGGGAGCCGGCCGAGAAGGCGGCGTCGGTCAGGGCGTGGCGCGCGATCGCCATGTAGTCCGGCAGCCCGTCGCTGGTCGTGACCGGGAGTCCAGCGATCCCCGCCGCGACCAGGTCGTAGGCCATGTAGCCGCGCAGCACCTTTCCGCCGACGTCGGTGACCAGGTAGAGATTCCATTCGCTCTCGCGGAAGCGCGGCCCCTCCTCCCAGTCGTCGCGGGTCTCCGCGCCCCAGCGCGCGCTGGCGCGGACTCGCTTGACCCCAGCCGCCCCCTGCAGCGGGCTCCAGTAGGCCGGGTCGCGCTCGGCGTGCGCGATCACGCGAGCCGCGACGGCGCTGCTCACGCTGGCGACCTCGACCTCAGCGGCCACGATCGGTTGGTTCCAGACCTGCGCGTCATAGCGTCCGTTGGGGTTGTGGGCGTCGTTCCAAATGTCGACCCGCAGCCCCTGGCCGCTGCGGAGCACGTGCTGCGCGAGGGCCTTGACCAGCTTGTCTGGCTTGACGAAGGAGTCGATCGTGGTCGAGTCCGCGATCCCGAGGCTGTAGGAGGCGCCCATCAGGGCGTTGCCCAGGTCGGCCCGGCTGATCCACTGGCCGAAGATCCACAGGCCGCGCTTGCCCGCCTCGCCGGGGGGGTCGACGAGGACGTTCAGCCGCTCGTCGAGGGCGTTGTGGGTCCAGCCCTGGCAGATCCCGGCCCAGAAGGGGGTCTGGTCGCTGGGGTCGTAGTAGGCCGAGCTGCGGGCCGTGGCGGCGAAGGTCGCGAAGCGGCTCAGCCGGAGGCCAGCGGTGGCGGCGGCCCGGTCGAGGGCAGCGTCGGGCCCCTGCCCGCGCAGGGTCGCCTCCTCGGCGGGGGGCGACACCTCAGGGTGGCTCGGCGCCAGCGAGCCGTGCCGGCGGAAGAGCACGCCGTCGCGCTTCGCCGCGTAGCCGCGGCTGTGGCTGCGGAGGCCGGTGTCGCCGCGGACGACGCCCTCGCCCACGATCGTCAGCTCGTCGTCCTCGAGGAAGGGGCTGGGTCCGACCTGGAGCCGATAGACGGAGTTGGCGAGCGGGACCTCGCCGCCGGCGCGACCCGCCGCCGCGTCGCGCAGGATCCCCGCTGCGTCCGGGCTAGCCTGAGGGTCGCGGCTGAGGGCTTGGAAGAAGGAGCCGAGGCGCTGCGCAGGAGCCGAAGACCGGGCGAAGGCCGCCATGTCGCGCGCCTCGTCCGGGTCGATTGCTCCGTCGCGGCGTGCGTCCGCCAGCAGCCGCTGCAGCGCGGCCTCGTCGGGGCGTCGGGCGTCGAGCGCTGGCAGCGAAGCAGGCGCGGGTGTCGTCGGCGTGGGCACAGGCGCAGGCGTCGTCGGCGTAGGCGCGGTGGGAGCCGCCGGCGTAGGCGCGGGGGGAGCCGCCGGCGGGGGCGCGGCGCCGACTCGGCTCCAGAGCTCCCGTCGCGTCGTGGCCAGCAATCCGCCGGCGAGGTAGCGCGCCTCGAGCGTGTCGCCCCCTCGAGGTCGGAGCAGGACGATCACCCGCTGAGCCCTGGACCGGCTCCCCGCCAGGGCCCCGGTCACGCCGCGGCTGCTGGTCCAGGTGGTGAAGGCCCACACCGCGCCGACGCGGATCGCAGAGCCGCGCAGCTCTTCACCGTCCTGTCGGACGCGAACGGCTCGGCGGCCGCCCGAGAGGGGGCCCACCCAGGCCTGAGCTCCCGCCGCGTCCGCAGCTCCCGCGGCGCCGACCTCGCGCACTCGGTAGTCCCCGCTCAGGTCGTCGGCCAAGCAGGGCGCCGCGGCGAAGACGGTGCCCGCGAGGGCGAGCAGGACGGTCGCTGGATACTTCATGGTGCCTCCGCGTGGAGGACAGCAAGCGGCGAGCCGCGTCTCTTTCGACCTGGGCAAGACCCTTGGCCAGCCCGAGGTGTCAAAGCGACGCGACACGGCGTCTGCGCTGAGACGACTGCGACCCTGAGCGCAGCGGCGCGGTGATCGACACCGCCCACCCAGCTCGGGGTCCTTGCTCTCGCTCGGAGCGGCGGGCAGGGGCCGCGACGCGTCGCAGCTCGCGAGCTGGCCGCGCGCGCAGGCGCCCTGGGCGCGGAGGAGGAGCGCAGAGCGAAGCATGGCCGACCCTGGGGTGAGGGCCTGCGCGCCGCATGGGGCGGGCCTGCTCACGAGGTCAGGCGGCCCAGAGCGCCCAGGACGACTGCGCCGGAGATCTGGGAAGGCAGGCCCCTTCCCTCCGTCTCCAGGGTCTAGAGTCGTCGCGTGTTATCGCCTCTTCGTCGCAGCGATCACCCCTCCGCGATCGCAACCCGCTCGTCGATTGCCTGGCTCCCTACGTGCTCGAGGACTCTCGTCGGGGAAGGCTGCGAGCAGGAGGTCCAGGGCCGGTGACGACTCCCGAGGGAGCAGCGCAGCCACGCGTCAGCGCGCGCGCCCGAAGCGCGCTTTCGCTCGCGCTGTGCTCGAGCCTCGCGTTCCTCGCCCTCTACTCGCGCGCAGGGCGCGCCGCGCGAGACCTCCCTCCAGCTACGCCGAGCCCCGAGCTGCGGCTCGAGTCGCAGACAGCCGCCCTCGTCGCGCGCCTCGCGGCCGCCGAGCAGTGGGAGCCAGAGTCGCTCGGTGGGTTCGGGAACGCGCGCAGCCGAGTCCACGCCTGCTACGTCCGGCTCCGCAGCACTGCTTCGGCGGACGAACTGACTGCGCTCTGCGACCGCCACCCTGACCCCAAGGTACGCGTCTACGCCTTCATGGCCCTCGCGGAGCGGGGCGAAGACGTGTTCGACCTGCTCCAGCGCCGCCTGAGCGACCTGGCCTGGGTCGACACCGCAGCGAACCTGGGGCTGCGCGGACACCCCTTCGGCGGTCGCTGGAGGGTCGCCGACATGGTGCTCCACATGGCCTGGAGCGGGACCGGACTGGCGCAGCACAGCGAGAGGCTGAACGAGGCCCAGCGGCGAGAGCTGACGGACCAGGTGCTGGCCCGACCCCGCCCTTTGCGCTTTCAGGCTTGGCTCCTCGAGCAGCTCGGCTGTCCCGCGGCGCACTACGAGGCAGTGCGAGCGCTGGCGAGCTCGGAGGCGCCGGCTGCCCTGCTGGCCCTGGCTCGCTACCGGCGGCCCCGCGACGTGAAGGTGATCGCGGCGGCCATGGGAAGCGGTCGCCACGCCGCAGCGGAGTCGGCGATGGCGGCCTTTCCCGACCCCGCCTTCCTCCCGCTCCTCGCCGCGAGGTTGGCGCGCCTGCGCGACTCGAGCGAGCGCGAGCAGCTCTCGAGCTGCTATCGGGCCTTGGCGGCGCAGAGGAGCGCGCAGGCCGCAGGGCTCCTGGCCACCGCGATAACTGAGGGCTGGCCGGAGCCTCACCTCGAGGCCCTCCAGGCCGCGCTGCTCGAGCACCTCGAGCAAGACGTCTACGCGGCGCTCCTGCCAGAGCTGCTGGACGCGCAGCTGCGCCTCGACCGGCGTGTGCTGGCGCGGATCGGGCAGCTGGACCCGACCGCCCTCCTGGCGCGCTTCGAGCGGCTCTTCCGCAGGCTGGAAGGCGAGGCCGTGGTCGAGCTCATGGCCTTCCTCGAGCGCGAGCGCTCCCCGACGTGCACGGTCGCGCTCAACGCGTGCCTGAGGTGGGCCGGGCACGCCGAGCGGGGGACCGGCAGCTGGTCGGCCTCAGGGTGCCGAGTCAGCTTGACCAAGCACCGCGGCCTGGCAGCCCTGGCCAAGACCCACGGAGACGCCGAGACCCTGGCGCTCCTCGCCGATTACGCGCGGGCAGATCCCCACCCCGCGCGCCAGGAGACGTGGGCGGGCGCCGCGCAGGAGCTGCGGAGGCGACTGCGCTCGGCAGTGCCCCGCGCCGCGCCGCCTGCGGAGGGCGAGCTCGACACGAGCCGCTGAAAGTGCGCCAGCCTCGACCCGCAGAGCTGCCTCCCTCACGAGGCCCTCACGAGCGGTGCTCGTGGTTCGGGTGCGATCCTGCGACAGGTCGTCGCGGACCTGCGACGGCGCGCCCGACTACCCCACGCCGACGGGCCTTGCGGCTGGCACGAGCCGTGCGACTCGCCCTCGTCTCGCGGGAGGCGGGGAGGAGCTCTTCATGAAGGACGGGTTGGCGGCGTTGCTGCTCGTGATCAGCCGCGCTGCGCCGCGAGGGTCGCTACGTGCTCTTCGTGAACACCACGTCCCACAACGCGACCACCTCCTTGGCCGGGGAGCCGCGGTGCTTCGCCCGCGCTCCGACGACGAAGGCGAGAGCTCGCCAGGGCGCGGCAGCGCGCCTGCGCCGGCTCGCAGCGAAGCGGAGCGAGTGAAGGCCGCGCGTGCGGCGCGCGGGTCGCGCAACTATGCTCGGGCCGCAGGACCTAGGTGAATGAGGGACGCTGACTCGGAGGCCCAGGAGCTCGCGCTGCGACGGGTGGTCCGCTTCGCGCTCGCGCGCGGCTACCTGAGCCAGGAGGGGCTGCGCGAGTGCCTGCTGATCCAGCAGCGCCTGCTCGACTCGGGTCAGCCGGCGGACCTGCTCGGGATCCTGCGCGCGCGCGCGCTCGCTCCCACGCACCTGGCCGAGCTCGGCGCCGTCTATCGCGCAGCGCTGGGCTCGGGGGCCAGCGAGGGCGGAGAGCTGCCGCCGGCCCGCTCGCTCTCGCCCCGGGTGCTGGAGGAGTCGCACGAGGCCCTTCGCCTGCCGCCGAGCAGTGACCCGGGCCCCGTGCGGGACTTCCTCCGCGAGAGCGAGTCCGCCACCCTGCGCGACCCCCACGCCCCGCAGCGGAGGGCGGAGGCCGCCCCGCAGCTGGAGCGGATCGGAGACTATCGCGTCTTGCGCGAGCTCGGTCGCGGCGCGTTCGGGATCGTCTATCACGCTCACAGCAGCCTGCTGGACCGCCCCGTCGCGCTCAAGGTCCTGCGCGACTCGGACCTCGCCAGCGAGGAGGAGGTCGAGCGCTTCCTGGTCGAGGCCCGCGCGGCCGCGCGCCTGCGGCACCCCAACATCGTCGGCATCCATCACGTCGGCTGCGAGGCGGGGCGGCACTACCTGGTGCTCGACTACGTCGAGGGCGAGAGCCTCTCGGCTCGCCTGGCGCGCGAGGGCGCGCTCGCGGAGCAGGAGGCGGCCCGCCTGGCCCAGCAGCTCTGCCACGCGTTGGACTACGCCCACCGCCAGCAGATCCTGCACCGCGACATCAAGCCCGACAACGTCCTGCTCGACCGCGAGGGCGTGCCCCGGCTGACCGACTTCGGCCTGGCCAAGGACGTGCGCGCCGGGCGCGGGCTGACGGCGACCGGTGACGTGGTCGGCACCCCGGCCTACATGCCGCCCGAGCAGGCCCTCGGTCAGGTCGAGCGGATCGACCGCCGCGCCGACGTCTACGCGCTCGGGGCGACGCTCTTCGAGATGCTCACCGGGCAGCGCCCCTTCACGGGCGCGACGGCTTTGGCGGTGATGCAGGCGGCGGTGGAGGAGGAGCCGCCGGCGCTGCGCGAGCTGCGCCCCGAACTGAGCCTGGACGTCGAGACGCTCTGCCTGAAGTGCCTCGAGAAGGACCCCGCCGAGCGCTATCTCAGCGCCGCCGCCCTGGGAGAGGACCTGCGTCGCCTCCTCGCGGGTGAGCCGATCAGCGCGCGTCCCCTCTCGCCGCTGGGGCGGCTGGGGCGCTGGGCCCGGCGGCGGCCGGCCGCGGCGCTCGGCCTGTTCCTGCTGGCCAATGGGCTGGTGCTGGGGGGTGGCGTCAGCCTGGCCTGGAGCGCGGCGGTCGAGCAGGAGCGACGCGAGCAGGCCGCGCGCGAGCGCCAGCGGGTGCGCGAGGAGGTCGACGCGATCCTGAACGCGCTGCGCGACGACCCCGCCCGCACGCAGGAGGACCTCCTGGCCGCCTACCACGCCCTCCTCCGCCGCGACGAGCCCGAGGCGGTCGAGGCCATGATCGCGCGCCTCGACCAGACCTCGCGCGCGCTGCGCGAGGCCGCCCGCGCTTACCTCGAGCGCGCCCTCCCGCGCGACGCAGCGGAGGGGCGCGGCCTCGAGGGCCTGGGCGAGGCGATCGCTGACCTGCTCAGCCTCGAGCCCGGCCAGCGCCTGCCCGAGCGGCAGCTGGGCGTCCTGCGTCGCGCGGTCGCGAGGCTGGAGGCGCGCGCGCACGTCGGGGACGCGCCCTCCTCGCCGCCCTCGCTGGAGGCCGCGCTGGCGCTCCGTCAGGCGACGCGCAGGGACGAGCTCGCGCCAGCCAAGGTGCTGTGCTCGGTCTTCGCGCGACTCGAGCTCGAGGGCTCGCTGCGGGCGGACGTGGTCGAGAGCCTGGGGCGCTACCTCGCCGCCGAGCGGGACCCCGAGCGCGCAGTGCCCGCCGGGCAGGCCCTGGCGCGCCTCGGCGGGCCGCGCGCTCAGGCCTTGCTGGAGTGGTCCAAGGAGGCCTTCGGCGGCGCCGGCGGCAGCTATTGGCGGCAGGTGCGACAGCGACTGAACGCGATCGAGGCCGGGGCCGTCCAGGCAGGCGGGAGCGGGCCGCTGGCGCGCGCGCGCGCCGAGCTGCGCGAGGGGAAGCTGCAGGCGGCGGAGCGCAGCGCGAGCGAGGCGATCCGTGTCGGGGAGGACCGCGTCCGCGCCTACTGCCTGCGCGCGCAGGTGCTCCGGCGGCGCCGGGACTACGCGGGCGCGAGGCGCGACAGCCTGCACGCGCTGGAGCTCGAGTCAGGGTCCAGCGAGGCCTCGGAGCAGCTGATCCGGCTGCAGCTCGAGCTCGGCGAGCTGGACGAGGCCCGGCGCGCGCTGGCGCGCGCGATCGAGCTCAGCCCGCAGGCGGCCGTGCTCTACGTCCTGCGGGCGGAGCTCGGCCGACGGCAAGGGCGCTGGGAGGAGGCCCTCGGGGACGCCGGCCAGGCGATCGAGCTCGACCCCGCCGACGAGCGAGGCTGGATCGCGCGCGGGCAAGTTCAGCAGGCGCGGGAGGACCAGCGAGGCGCCCTGCGTGACTTCCAGCAGGCCCAGGAGGTCAAGCCCAGCTCGTGCGCGGCGCTGCGCGCGCTGGCGGCGGCCCGCTGGGCGCTCGGGGAGCGCGAGGCCGCGCTGCGCGACGTATCGCGAGCCCTGGAGCTGGCCCGCGGAGCGCCGGCGGAGGAGCGGGCCGCGCTGCTGCGTCGCGCCCGCTTCCGCCATGAGGAAGGGAAGCAAGGCGAGGCCCTGGAGGACGTCGCGCAGGCGCTCGCCCTCCCGGGCGACCGAGCCGAGGCCTTGGCGCTGCGGGGCGCGATCCTCGGGCAGCGCGGAGACTTCGCGCGCGCGGTCGAAGACCTGACCCAGGCCATCGAGGCCTCGGCGGGCGCCTGGGACTTCGCCCCAGCCCTCGTCAACCGGGGCCTGTGCTACCTCCGTCAACACCAGGGCGCCCCAGCGCTGGCCGACTTCGAGGAGGCGATCCGGCGCGACCCGGGCTTCGCGCAGGCCTGGGCGCAGCGCGCGGCGGCGCGAATGCTGCAGGGCGACCGCGCAGGGGCCATGACGGACGTCGAGCGCGCGCTCGAGCTCGCGCCGCGGGACGCGCGGGTGTGGCACCAGAAGGGCTTCCTCGAGCTGGAGCTCTGCGGGCCCGAGCCGAGGCGCTCGGCCGGGGCCGAGGCCCACCTGCGCGCGGCGCGGGAGGCCTTCGACCGCGGGCTGCTGCTCGCCCCCAAGGACCTCAACCTCCGCCTCGGGCGGGCCCGGGCCCGCGCGATGGGGGGCGACCTCCCCGGGGCGCTCGCCGACTGCGACGCCGCCGTCCGGCTCGCGCCGCGCAGCCCGATTCCCTATGTCGAGCGGGGCGCCTGGCGAATCGCCCAGCCCGACGCAGCGGGCGCTCGCGCCGACTTCCAGCGGGCGCTGGAGCTCGCGCCGCCCGGCAGCGCCGAGGCTGCCTTCGCGCGCCAGCAGCTGGAGCGCCTGCGCTGAGCGAGCGTCTGCGTGCGCTGAGCGCAGCGGGCGCGAAGCCCCGCGCCTGACGGCTCGCCGCTGGGGGCAGGCTACGCCCGCCCCCAGCGAAGC
>MDTG01325489.1_pt1 | contig 39831 bp, 41 predicted proteins | sample 811421 | NCBI WGS metagenome assembly MDTG01 (sample SAMN05326645, study PRJNA326480) | marine metagenome | isolation source: seawater | place: Pacific Ocean: South East | collected 2011 | reverse complement strand
CGTCCGCCGTCGACATCGTCTTCGTCCACGACCAGTCCGCCGACGAGATCATCCGCCTCGTCGATCGGAACGGGGACGGCGACGCGACCGACCCGGGTGAGGCGACCGTCTTCCTCGACGACTCGCTCCCGCCCGATCTGGGCAACGACAACGCCCAGGGCCTCGTCGCGCTCGGGCCCGCGACGATCCTCGCGACCGACAACTTCGAGCCCGACAACATCGTGCGCGCCCAGGACTTTAACAACGACGGGGACGCCCTCGACCCGGGAGAGGCCTTCGTCTACTTCGACGGGTCGCTCCCGGGAGGCTTCACCCTCACCAACCCTGCCGAACTCCGTGAGATCGGGTCGGGCCGCTACCTCCTCCTCGACAACAACACGCTCGACGAGGTCAACCCCGAGGCGGTCTACCTCCTTGAGGAGATCAACGACGACCTGATCATCTCGGGAGACGAGGTCTCCGTTTTCGCGACCTTCAGCCCCGCGGGCGACAGCGTCTCGACCACCTTCGATATCGTGCTCGGCAACGACGGCTCGCTCTACACCCTCGACATCACCGATCCCGATCAGATCGAATCGATCGACATCGTCGACCCCGGCTCGACCAGCAAACGCGAGTGGTTCGACTCGGTCGACCTGCTCAACCTCGCGGGCTATGTCCTCGTCTTCACGATCAACGAACTCGACCACATCCCCTCGACCGACGAACTGATCTTCGGTGCCTCCGGGCTCGGGGGCGCCTCCGCGATCCTCGCCGCGGTCGATGACAACGGGTCCGGCCGCATCGATGTCGCCCGCGAGATCCGCGTGCTCTGGGACGAGAACCAGTCCGCCGACAACCCCAGCACAGGCTCGCCTCGCGACATCGCCCGCGCGAGCGACGGGTCGATCTTCTTCACCGACGGGCTCCAGGATGTCATCTGGAGGCTCATCGACCGCAACGGGGACGGCGACTACAACGACGCGAACGAGACCGTTGTCTTCTACGGCAACACCGCGGGCCTCCCGACCCTCTCCCTCCCGCTGAGCATCGCGACCTGGATGTGCGAGCCCGACCTCGCCGAGCCGTTCGGCGTGCTCGACCTCGCCGATGTCCAAGCCTTCGTCAGCGCGTTCGTCGGCAACCAGCCCCTCGCGGACCTGAACAGCGACGGAGTCTGGGACCTCGCGGATGTGCAGTCGTTCGTCTCTTGGTTCAACAGCGGGTGCCCCTGAACCCGTTCGGATTCCGTACAGAGTCTCGTCAAATAGCCGATCGCGGCCAAGAAGACGCTGGTAGTTCCCCGTATTTCGGGGTAACATGACCGCCTCGGGTGCGATTCACGCGCCCGATGTCGATCATCGCGCCCGGGCGACACCGGGCACCATGCAGGAAGAGAGCGAGACCATGTCCCCGACCCCCCCGAGCCCCCGTTGCCGGTCCGTCGTCCGCGCCGCGTCGCTTGCCGCTGTCCTGACACAGATCGCGGGTACCGCGGCCGCCGGCGTCGTTTCGTGGAGTAACCCCGCGGGCGGCTTCTGGGATGTCGGGACCAACTGGGACACGGGCGTCGCGCCCGCCTCCCCGGCGGACGATGTGCTGCTCGGGCTCGCCGTTCCCTATACCGCGACGATCCGCTCCAGCCTGAACATCCGCAGCCTCGAGATCGGCAACGCCGACGCGGTGCTCGCGATCGAGAACGCGCGATTCCTCGATGTCGGGTCTGATCTCGACGCCTCCGCACTCTTGGTCAACGACGGCGTGATCCTCGTTAATTCGCAGCCGGGCCTGAGCCCCTCAACACTCGGGGTCGGCACCGCCACCGTTCCCGGGCTCCTCCTCACAGGCGCGGGCCAAGCCGGGGAGGTCGTGCTCAATATCAGCAATGGGAACGGGGATTTGAACGACGCGACGCTCGATCTCCGCTCGGGAGGCACCCACGGCGCGGGCCACACCGTCCGGGGTAAGGGCCGCGTCATCGGCGCCTTCACCAACGAGGGCCTGATCCTCGCCGATCGCGCAGGACAGGAACTCCGCGTCCAGGCGACGGTCGATCAGACCGCGACAGGCGTGTTCCGTGCGTCGGGCGACGCCGTGCTGGGCCTTGCCGACAACGCGTCGGTCTCGGGTGGTCTGCTCTCCACAGACACGAACGGGCGCATCCGCGTCACCAACGGCACCGCGACCCTGCTGGGCGGCGCGACCGTCGAGGGCGACGCGGGTGTCGAGAACGCGCGTGTCCTCGAGATCGGCGCCGGGGGCGTCACCAATAACGCGGTGATCTCCGTCAACAGCAACCAGGGCCTGTTCAACACCTTCGTCAGCGTCGTCACCGACGCGACCATCGCCGGCGCGGGCTCGATCGACCTGAATGTCAGCGATGCGAACGGCGATCTGAACGACGCGACGCTCACCGCCGCGCCCGGATTCACCGGCACCATCGGCGCCGATCAATCGGTCACCGGCAAGGGCCGCGTCACGGGTTCCTGGATCAACAACGGCGCGATCCACGCCGACCGCGCGGGCCAGGAACTCCGCGTGTCCGCGAGCGTGCTCCAAGGCCCCGGCGCGGTCCTCGGCGCAACCGACGGCGCCGTCTTGGGGCTCGCCGACAACGCCCTCATCGAGGGCGGGCTCGCCGTCACCGATACAGGCGGGCGCGTCTCGGTCACCAACGGGACCGCGACCGTCCTCGCCGGCTTCCGGAACACGGGCGACCTGTCGATCAACAGCGCCCGGACCCTCGCGATCGGTTCCGGCGGCATGGTCAACGACGGCACCATCACGGTGAACACCGAGCCCGGCATCAACAACACCTTCCTCAGTTTCGATGCCGACACCGCCATCAGCGGGTCGGGTGTCATCGACCTGAATGTCTCCGACGCGAACGGCGATTTCAACGACGCGCAGATCGTCACCGCCCTCGGGGTCACCGCGACCCTCGGCGCAGGACAGACCGTTACCGGGAAGGGCCGCCTCACGGGCGACTTCGTCCTCGACGGGACGATCGAGGCGGACCGCCCCAACCAGGACCTCCGCATCGCGGGCACCCTCGACGGCGCGGGCGGGGGCGTCGTCCGCGCCACCAACGGCGCCTTCGCGGTCTTCGACACCTGCGAGGTGACCGACGCGACGCTGGAATCCGACACCGGGGGCGCTGTTCTCGCGCGAACCAACAACAACACCTTCACCCGCGTGGTCAGCAACGCCGACGCGGGCCTCCGAAACAGCGCCGACCTCGCCCTCTTCGACGAGTTCACCAACAACGGGACCTTCACCGTCAACACCGAGCAAGGCGTCAGCACGACGACGCTCTTCATCAGCGGGGGCCCCGTGCTGCTCCGCGGGTCGGGCACCCTCCGCCTGAATGTCGGGGACGCGAACGCCGACCTCAACGACGCCCAGATCGTCTGCGAAGCGGGCAGCAGCGCCGTCAACGCGGGAACGCACACCATCGCCGGAAAGGGCCTCCTCGACGGCGACTGGATCAACAACGGCACCATCTCCGCGGACCGCGCGGGGCAGGACCTCCAGATCACCGGACCCGTCGACCAGACCGGCGGAGGCGTCATCCGCGCCGACAACGCGGGGAGGCTCCTGCTCCGCAACGCCCAGGTCCTCGGGGGCACGCTCGATTCGTCCCCCGACGCGAGCGTCGAGATCATCTTCGACAACTCGAGCCTCGACGCCGTCACGAACCTGGGCGCGTTCGGCCTGCTCTCGGGCGCGAACGCCGAGATCCTCGCCGGGGGCCTGACCAACAACGGCGCGATCACGATCAACAGCAGCGCCGGGGTCGGGTCCACCTCGCTCCTCGCCGCCGCCCCCGTCACCATCGACGGCACCGGGACCATCGCCCTGGGCGTCTCCGAGACCAACGCCGATTTCACCGACGCGACGCTGGGCAACCTCGACGCCCAATCGCTCACCCTCGGCGCGGGGCAGACGGTCACCGGCAAGGGCCGCCTCATCGGGGATATCCGCGTGGAAGGCACCATCGCGCCGGGCAACAACCCGGGGGGCGGCGCTGTCGAAACGATCCGCATCCGCCAGAGCGGGACGAGCCAGGCCTTCGCCCTCGCCGCCTCGAGCGAGTACAGCGTCGACGCGGACGCCGAGGAATCCAACGATACCCTCGACAGCACCGTCCCCGTCACGCTCGAGGGCGGGACGCTCCGCTTCACCCCCGTCGACGGGTTCGACCCGCCCCGCCCGACGCGGTACACCATCATCGAGGCGCCCTCGATCACCGGCACATTCGGCACCCTGATCTACGAGGGGACGCTCCCGGAGGGCGCCGTCTTCCGCGTCGTCTACGAGGATCAGGAGGTCATCGCCGCCGTGACCTGCAAGGCCGATGTCGCGGCGCCGATCGGGGTGCTCGACCTCGCCGACATCACGCTGTTCACCTCCCTCTTCCTCGCCCAGAGCCCGCTGGTCGATCTCGCCCCGCCGTTCGGCGTCCTCGACCTCTCCGATATCAACACCTTCGTCGTCGAGTTCCTCGCCGGGTGCGGCGGGTGACCCCCGTCCGCCACACCCGCACGGGAGAAAGGACCACACCGTGCGCACCGCGATCGCCACGCTCGCCTGCCTGACCGCCCACGCCGCGGCCGGAGACCTCTACGGGATCACCGCCTCGGGTCGGTTCGTTTCCATTGACACCGAGACGGGCCAGGCAACCACGCTCTTCGAGACCGCCGCGCCGGGCGGCACGATGGCATACGCCCCCGACGCGGGCGTCTTCGCGGTCATCTCCAACGACAACGAGCCCGGGTCACTGATCCGCATCGACCTCGACGGCACCGTCGAGAACGCAGGCTCGATCAAGGGCCTCCCTCCAGGCCAGGAGAAGACCGGCAGCGTCGGGTTCTCCGGGTCGGGTGACCTCCTGTTCGTCACATTCGGGCAGACCGGCACCGTCTTCGAAACACGCATCGCCGAACTCGGCCTCGACGCCGTCGTCACACGGGTCTCCCCCGACCTGGGCATGGGCGACAACGACGGCGTCGTCTGGGACGCGTTCAACAACCGCACGCTCGTGCACGATTACAACGCCAACGACGGGCTGCCCCGTGTCGCCGAGGTCTTCAGCATCTTCACCGCGCCCTATTACATCGGGGTCGGCCAGCTCCCCAGCCGGGGCGATGTCGGGGATTCCGCGGTCGACCCCGACTCCGGACGCCTCTTCGTCACCGGGTTCGACGCCGCGGGCGGGTTCCTCGTCGAAGTCCTCGAAACCAGCTACGACGAGATCGGGCCCTTCAACGCGGGCGAGCAGGTCGTCGGCATCGCGTTCGGACCCTCCGCGTCCTGCAACCCCGCCGACATCGCGCTGCCCCGGGATGTCCTCGACCTCGCCGACATCGCCGCCTTCATCGCGGGATTCCTCTCGGGCGCGCCCGCCTACGACTTCGACGGCAACGGCGTCTACGACCTCGACGACATCACCGTGTTCGTGGACCTGTTCCTCGCGGGCTGCCCCTGAGTCCCTCCCACGCTATCGTCACCCGATGACCGAGCAGGAGCGCTTCACCTACCGCAAGCGACACCGCCTCTCCCGCGATACCGATTACCGCGCGGTTTATGACGCGAAGATCCGCAAAGCGCACGGCCCTCTCCTCGTGTTCATCAAGCCCAACAACCTCCCCGAGCACAGGCTGGGGCTCTCGGTGGGCAGGCGGGTCGGCAACGCAGTCGCGCGGGGACGCATCAAACGCCTGCTCCGCGAGGCATTCCGTTTCGAGCGCCGCGCACTGCCCGTGCCCTCAACCCCGCCCGGCGCGTACGACATCATCGTCTCCGTCCGCCCCCACGCGACGATGCCGCTCGCCGCGTATCGCGAGATCCTCGCCGACCTCGTCGCCCGCGCCGCGCGGGAACACGAGAAACGCGTCGCGCGCGCCGCCGCCGCGCAGACCACAGCCCATGACCCCGCGTCGCACCCCGATCCCGCTCCCGGATCCGATGCCTGAGCACCGCACCCATCCCCTTTCCCGTCCCTTCATCGCCCTCATCTGGGTCTACCGCGCCACCCTTTCACCGGTCCTGGGGCGCCAGTGCCGCTTCGAGCCCACCTGCAGTCGCTACGCGATCGAGGCCTACAAACGCTTCGGCCCGTTCCGCGCCTCGCTGCTCACCGCTCGCCGAATCGCCCGCTGCCATCCGTTCAGTGCAGGCGGGTACGACCCCGTGCCGATCAATCAAGAAACCGCTGATGAATCCGAGCAGACCGGCGCGAAAAATCTCGAAGATCGCGACCCCACCCCCCGGTCCGCATAAAGATACCCAAGGGGCACGCCGATCCTCCCCGTGCCGGCGTCCGCGAGGATGCCGCCCGAACGCCGACAATGCGGGAGAAAGGACGCGATGGGCCGGATGCCCGCGGCCGAGCGCCGCGAACAACTCCTCGATGTTGCCGCCGAAGCCTTCAGCGCCCAGGGCTACGCCCGCGCCACCACCTCGCAACTCGCGAAAGCCGCGGGCGTCACCGAGCCTATCATCTACCGGCACTTCAAATCCAAGAAGAACCTCTTCATCGCTCTGATCGCCCGCACAGGCGAGCGCACCCTCAAGCAGTGGGAGCGTGACCTCGCGAGCGCCAAGACCCCCGCCGAGCGACTCGCCCGACTCATCGGCGACAACCCGATGGTCTCCGAAGAGGGCCGCGACGCGTACCGCGTCTTCCTCCAGGCGATCAGCGAGGTCGACGACGACGACATCCGCGGCGCGATCAACGAGCACATCAGGAGCCTCCACGCCTTCATCGTCGGAGAACTCGCCGAGGCGCAGAAGACGGGCGCCGTGCGTGACCGTTTCAGCGCCGAGGTCCTCTCCTGGTCGCTCATCTCGATGGGCCTCGGATACGGCGCCCTCACCGCGCTGGGCGTCGAGGGGCACAACGAGCGCGACGCCAAGGGCATGCACCTCTCCGATGTCCTCGCCCGCGTCCTCGTGGGCAAGCCCGCCGAGGCGCCCCCGAAGGCCTGACCACGCGCCTCCGCCGGCCAATCCCCAGGCCCGCGCCCCGGGGGCGGTCCTCTCTCTACCATCCCCCGTGCCCTATCTCGACAACAACGCGACCACGCGACCGATCCCGCAGGCGATCGCCGCCGCGACCGACGCGCTCGAAACGCATTGGCACAACCCCTCCTCGGTCCACCGCGACGGCCAGGCCGCCCGCCACGCTCTCGAACTCGCCCGCGCCGATCTCGCGTCTCTCGCCGGGGTGCCGCCGCGCCAGCTCACCTTCACAGGCAGCGGCACCGAGTCGATCGACCTCGCGATCCGGGGCGTCCTGGGCGCCTCCGACCGCGAGACGCTCATCACCAGCAAGATTGAGCACGCCGCGGTCCGCGACCTCGCCGAACACCTCGAATCCACCGGGCGGGTCCGCCTCCGCTGGCTGCGGATCGAAGAAGGCGGCGTCATCGACCTCGACGATCTCGACGCCGCGCTCGCCGACCACCCCCGCGCGCTCGTCAGTGTCCAGTGGGCCAACAACGAGACAGGTGTCATCCAGCCCTCCCGCGAGATCCACGCTCGATGCCAACAGGCGGGCGCGATCTACCACTGCGACGCCGTCCAATGGATCGGCAAGCTCCCCTGCCCCGAGTCCGACGCGTTCGACACGCCGCCCGCGGACCTGCTCACGCTGTCCCCCCACAAATTCCACGGCCCAAAGGGCATCGGCGCGCTCATCGTCCGCCCGGGCGTGCGTCTCCGCCCCACGCTCCAGGGCACCCAGGAACTGGGCAGGCGAGGCGGGACGGAGAATGTCCCGGGCGCCCTCGCCGCCGGCGCCGCCGCCCGCGCCGCCCGGGAGTGGATCGCCGACAAATCCGCGCGCACAACCATCGCCGCCCGTCGTGATCGGTTCGAACGCGCCATCCTCGAGGCGATCCCGGACGCCTCCGTCAACGGGCGCACGCGCGACCGCCTCTGGAACACCACCAACATCGCCTTCCCCCGCCTCGAGGCGGAGGTCCTCCTGCTCGCGATGTCCGAGCGCGGCCTCGCCGCCTCCGCGGGCGCCGCCTGCTCGTCCGGCTCGCTCGATCCCTCCCCCGTCCTCCTCGCGATGGGCGTGCCCCCCGACAACGCGCACGGCTCCGTCCGCTTCAGCCTCTCCCGGTTCACGACCGAAGAAGAGATCGACGACGCGATCGCGATCGTCACCGAGACCGTCGCCCGCTTCCGCCGCGTCCCCGCCTGACGCCGGGCGCCCGAACCCGCGTCTTGGTCCGCGCCGCCCGTTCCCCTAGACTGATCCCGTGAACAACTTCGGAACGATCATCCAGATTCTCTTCATCATCCTCGCGGTGATGGGCCCCGCGATCGGCGCGATCGCGCGCAAGGTGAAGGCCCACACCGAGGAAAAACGCATCGAGGCCGAGCGTCAGCGACGCCGCATCGAGGCGATCCGCACGGGCCGCGTCTCGGAGCTCAACCAGCCCAAGGCCCAGTCCGTCACCGTCTCGACGCAGGCGCAGAAGCCGTCCCGGTCCGAAGCCGCCGAAGCGATCCGTCGCCAGAGGCAGGAGCAGATCGCCGAACTCCGCCGGCGCTACCAGGCTCAGCAGCAGCGACAGCAGCAGGCCCAACGCGCCGGACAGCGGGCCCAGCGCACCGGACAGCAGGGCCCGCAGGCACCGGGACGCGGCGCGCGCACACCCCAGCCCGCACCCCAACCCGCACAGAGTCAATCACCCGGCACCATCAGGCCGTCCGCCGGCAGCAAGCGGCAAGCCGAGCTCGCGCGCCGCCGCGAGATGATCCAACGCCAGCGCGAAGCCGTCGCCCGCGAACGCTCGGGACAGGGCGGGAAGCCCGCCCCGGCCTTGGTCCCGGATCCCGAATCACAGATCAAGATCGACGGGAAGCCCAAGGTCGGGTCGATCGCGGCGCCCAAGTCCCGCCAGCCCGCGATCCAGAGCGGCACCCCCCACGCCAGGCTCCGGGACCGCGCCGCCCTCCGCAACGCGATCGTGATGGCCGAGATCCTCGCGCCACCCGTCGCGATGCGGCCGCCCGAGCAGGCCAACTGATCCCGGATCGCCCGCTCCCGACGCACCGAACGCAGCGGCCGAATCAGTCGGGGCGCGGATCCTCCGCGACCACCAACCAGCGCTCGCGCGTGATCGAGACGCCCAGCACGCGCACGCCGTAGTCCACGAACTCATCGCCCGCCCGTCGCCCGTCCATGCGGGTGGTGGTCCGGCGCACGGCTTCCGCGGGCCCGACCCGGACCCGGAGCTCCGCCGCGACGCCCCAGCCTTCGCCCTCGAAGGGCCAGCCCGGGGAGGTGTGGTCCACGATCGCGACCCGCCGCAGCGCCCGCCCCGAGAGCACGGCGCGGGACTCGTCTTCCGGATCGCGTTCCGTCATCCGCGCCGTGTCCTCGAACACCGCGCCCGGCTCGATCGCGCCGGGATACCAGATCAGCGGGGGATCGAAGACATACAACCGCGGAGGCCCGTCGGGGTCCGTGTCCTTCACGCTTCGCGACCACGCGAGGTACACCCCGCCGTAGGGCCCCAGCACATGACCCGCGGATTTCTCCGTTTCGCCGCCTTCCGCGTCGGTCTCGATCGTGCGCACCGTCCAGCGACCGACACCGTCGTCCCGACCGGCATCCATCGTGGTCCGCGTGCGCACGAACCCCGCCGGCTCGCCCGTCGCGGGGGCGATCCGCGCCCGCGTGCGCTCCCCGGGCGTGAACTCGACGAGCGCCGTCCCGGGCACCGCGCCCAGCCCGGGGTCCGCCCCGGCGCGCACGCGATCGCCCGCGCACCCGCCGATCGCGAGCGTCAGCCCCCCGATCACGGGCACGAGCCCGCCCCGCCGATATACTCGCCAGATGCTCCGCCGGACCGTCCCGCTCATACTCGTCCTTTCCGCCGCGCCGCTCATCGGGTGCGACACGATGGAAGCCAACCGCGGCGCCAAGTCGCTGCTCGCGGTCTTCCAGCCCCCCGACCCCGGGGACGCGGTCGAACTCGCCCTCGACGAGTACGACGCCGACAGACGCTACCGCGGGACCGCGTTGCTCGCCAACGCCCCGTTCGGGGGCGAGACGCCCTACCTCGAGCTTTTCCGCGACGCGGCCAACGATCCGGACTCGGGCGTGCGCCAGGTCGGCATCCGCGCCCTGGGCATCCACGGCGAGCCGAGCGACGCCGCGGTCATCATCGAACGCCTGACCGACGAGGAGTGGCTCGTGCGCATGGAGGCGGCCCGCGCGCTGCAGCGCATCCACAACGAGCAGGCGGTCGTGCCGCTGATGGAGCGGACGACGATACAGAACGAGATGAACGCGCAGGTGCGCGCCGAGGCGGTCCACGCGCTGGGGCAATACCGCGAGCCCCGCGTCCTGCAGACCCTCGTGCGCGCGCTCAACGACCCCAGCCTCGCGGTCAACCACAACGCGCTCACCGCGCTCGAGATCCTGACCGGGCAGAATCTGGGCTACGAGCCCGCGGCCTGGCTCGCGTGGTTCGACGAGACCGACGACCCGTTCGCCGCGGGGCGCATCTACACCTACCCCGGGTTCGAGCGCGACAAGCTCTGGTACGAGTGGCTCCCCTTCTTGGGCAGCCCGCCCAACGAGGCGGAGTCGGTCCCCGTCGGGCTCAGCCCCGTCGTCGAGGGCTGACCGACGCACCCGGGTTCCACTCCCCACCGAAGCGACGCGAGCCAAGGACGGCGCATGAGCAGGGCAGTACGAAAACAGGGCGAGGATGTGTTCCTCGAGATCGACGGCGCGGCGCCCGAGCCCGCGCCGGGGGACGCGCTGGTGCGCCCGACGCTGGTCGGGATCGGGGTCACCGACCTCGCGGTCGCGCGGGGGGAGATCCCGTTCGAGGGGATCATGGGGCACCAGTTCGTGGGCATCGTCGAGGGCTTCGGGCAAGGCGTCTCCGAGGCCTTGGGCGAGCGGTTCCGGGGGAAACGCGTCGTCGGGAACATCAATGTCGCGGACGCCGACGACCCGCTCGCGAAGCGCGGGCTGTCCAACCATGCCACGGACCGGAGGGTGCTGGGGCTGGTCGGCATGGACGGGTGCTTCTCCGACGCCTTCACGATCCCCGTCGCGAATCTCGCGCTCGTCCCCGACGGGGTCGACGACGAGGCGGCGGTGTTCGCCGAGCCCCTCGCGGCCGCGGTCCACGCGTCGCGCATCGTGCACCTCGAGGGCAAGGGCTTCGTGACGGTGATCGGTGACACGCTCAGCGCGCTGCTGTGCGCGCAGGTGATGGGCCCGCTGAACAACACCGTGCGCCTGCTCGGGCGCCGGCCCGAGCGGTTCGAGCGCGCCGAGAAGTGGGGCGTGCGACACCGTCATCTCGACGAGGTCGGGCTGCGCGGCGACCAGGATGTCGTCATCGTCTGCAACGGGACGGCGCGCGATCTCGAGCTCGCGGTCAAGATGGCCCGCCCGCGCGGCAAGATCGTGCTCAAGACCGAGCCCATCCCGCTGCCGACCGCGCCCGAGCGCCCGGCCGCGGACGAGACCGGCCCCGATCTCACGCCCATCCTCACTGAGGTCATCCGCGACGAGATCGAGATCTACGGCGCACGGTGCGGGTCGGTCGCGGACGCGGCGGGGGTCCTCTCCACCGGGTCGGTCGAGGTCGCGAGCCTGATCACGAAGCGACTGAGATTCGACGACGCGATCGCGGGGCTCCGCGCGGCGTCGGACCCCGACCAGATCAAGGTCGTCCTCGAGTTGTAGACGGGCGCGCGGACCATGCCCCTGACGATCCTGCACATCTCGACGCGCCTGATCCTGGGGGGGAGCCAGGAGAACACCGTTCTGTCCTGCGAGGGGCAGGCGGAACTGGGGCACGAGGTGCATCTCGCGTACGGGCCGATCTTCGGGCCCGAGGGCTCGCTCTACGAGCGGGCGTCGTCGTTCCGCGCGAGTACCGGCGCGCGCATCGGCATGCACGAGCTGCCCAACCTCGTCCGCGAGATCCATCCGATCAAGGACCTCCGCTGTCTGCGTCGCGATCTCAGAGGCCTGATCCGCGAGATCGAGCCCGATGTCGTGCACACCCACTCGTCCAAGGCGGGGATCCTCGGGCGATGGGCCGCGTGGATCACGCGGGATCGGCGCGGGAGACGGCCCGGGGTGGTGCACACGATCCACGGCCCGCCCTTCATGCCGCTCGAAGGGGGGCTGCTCGCGCGCACGAAGACGCGCGGCAAGAACGCCCTGTACACGGCGGCGGAGAAGTTCGCCGCGTCGCGGTGCGATCTGATCGTGAGCGTCGCGGACGCGATGACCGAGCAGTTCCTTGCGCGGGGGATCGGGGAAGCGGGGCAATACCTCACGGTGCGCAGCGGGATGGAGACCGATCCCTTTTTGCACGCGAGGGCGGGTGAAGAGCGTGCGAGCGTGCGCGCCGAGCTGGGCATCCCGGAGGACGCGTTCGTCATCGGGACGGTCGCGCGGCTGGCGCAGCACAAGGGGCACGACGACCTGCTCGACGCGATGGCGGGCCCGCTGCGGGACGATCCGGCTGTCGTGCTGCTGTGGGTGGGCGACGGGTGGTGGCGCGATCGCCTGCTCGCGCGGGTGCGCGCGATGGGGCTCGAAGAGCGTGTGATCGCGCCGGGTCTGGTCGCCCAGGAGCGGGTGCCGGCGATGATGCGCGCGATGGATGTGCTGTGCCATCCGTCGAGCCGGGAGGGGCTCCCGCGCACCGTCCCCCAGGCGTTGCTCGCGGGGGTGTGCCCGGTCGCGTACGACATCGACGGGACCCGGGAGGCGTGTCGGGAAATGGAAACCGGTCGGCTCGTGCCCCACGGGGATGTGGGCGCGCTGCGGGAGGCGCTGCGCTGGGCGCGGGACAACCCGCGCGAGCGGCTCGGGCTCGCGGCGACGGGGCGCGCGTGGTGCGCGACGGAGTTCGATCACGGGGCGATGGTCGACCACCTCGAATCGGTGTACGCCGAGGCGATGAAGCGGGCGGGCCGCTGACGCGACCGGGGGCTCTTTCCCGACGGCGCCGGACCGAGCCGGACCGGGTCGGCGGTGGCGGCTGCGCGCGGACGGCTGTACGCTTTGGTCATGAGTGAAAACCCCTACGCCGAAAACAGTGGTTACGACGGCTACAGCGAACCCGAGCGGACCAGCGCGCTGGCGGTCACCTCGCTGGTGATGAGCCTGATCTGCTGCATCCCGGGTCTGGGCCTGCTGGGCGCGGGCCTGGGCGTGGGCGCGCTGATCGGGATCAGCGGCAGCCGGGGTCGTGTTGGCGGCCGCGGCGTCGCGATCGCGGGCATCATCATCGGGATCATGATGAGCGTCGCGTGGGTGGTCGTGATCGTGCAGGCGCAGAACTTCGCGGGGATGATCTCCGAGGCGCTGTTCGGCCGGGCGGACACGGTGATGACGCAGATCGAGACGGGGGACTACGACACGCTGCGCGGCGAGGCGCGGGGCGCGCTCGCATCGGTGACCGACGAGCAGTTCGACGCGTTCGTCGCGTCGTACCGCGCGACCTACGGATCGTTCCAGAGCGTCCCGACGGATTGGGCGGAGCTCTTCCCGGCGTACGGCGCCGTGGGGCAGCAGATGCAGACCTACCAGGGCCGCCAGGATGTGGTGCCGATGCCCGCGATCTTCGACAACGGGACGGTGCTGATGCTCGCGGTGCCCGACCCGAACTCGGCGTCGAACCCGAGCGGCAGCGACCTGGTGATCCCGCTGATGGACATCTGGATCGTGATGCCCGACGGGACGGAGCTGAAGCTCGTCTCCCCGACCCCGGCCCCGGCGCCCGGGCCGCAGGCGGACGACGACGATGATGATGACGACGCGGCGGGTGACGATGGCCCCTGACGCGGAAGCGGGGGAGCGCGGCGGGGTCTCGCTGTTCTCGCAGGGCGAGGGCGAGCCCGTGATCTCGTGCCGGGGCGTCGCGAAGCGGTTCGGGGGGCAGACGGTGCTGTCGGGGCTCGACCTGGACATCATGCCGGGCGAGACGATGGTGATCATGGGCGGGTCGGGCTCGGGCAAGAGCACGACGCTGCGGATGATGATCGGGTCGTTCCCGCCCAGCGAGGGCGCGATCGAGTTGTTCGGGCGGAACATCTGCGCGATGGACGAGGACGAGCTCAACGAGACGCGCAAGAAGATCGGCATCCTGTTCCAGTCCGGGGCTTTGTTCAACAGCATGACGGTTGCGGAGAATGTCGCGCTCCCGCTGCACGAGCACACCGATCTCGACCCCGAGACGATCGACATCATGGTGAAGATCAAGCTCGAGCTGGTGGGGCTCCGCGAGGCTGCGGAGAAATACCCGGCGCAGATCTCGGGGGGGATGAAGAAGCGCGCGGGCCTGGCGCGGGCGCTGGCGCTCGATCCCAAGATCCTGTTCTACGACGAGCCCAGCGCCGGGCTGGACCCGGTGACGAGCGCCCAGATCGATCAGCTGATCGTGGCGCTGAGCAAGCAGCTGGGCGTGACGAGCGTCGTGGTGACCCACGAGATGGACTCCGCGTTCACGATCGCGGACAGGATGGCGATGCTCGACAAGGGCAAGATCCTCACCGTCGAGACGAGGCAGTGGTACGAGACGCTGCGCGACGAGCCGGAAGAAGCGGCGCGGCAGCGTCCCGAGTCGGAGCGGCTCATCCGCCAGTTCCTGCGCGGCGACGCGGAGGGACCGATCACGGCGCGGCAGAGCGCCGAGGCGTACGGGGAGGCGCTGTTCGGGAATGTGGGGTCCGACAGCCTGCTGCCGACCCCGAGCCTGGAGCCGACGCGGTAGGCTTGTCGCGGGTCGTTCCCGCGGAGGGACGGCAAGGGCAACGCGGAGACAGGTGGGGCGATGAGCAGGCGCGGCACGAACCGGAACAATGTGTTGGCGGGGCTCTTCCTCGTCGTGTCGATCATCCTCGCGGTGTTCCTCGCGTTCTGGGTGGAGGACGGGATCGACAAGCTCCCGTTCGTGAACCCCAAGCGGTCGTTCGTCGCGCGGTTCGAGATCGGGGAGGGCGTCGCGGGCATCAAGCCAGGCAGCCCGGTCACGCTGGGGGGCAAGTCGGTCGGGTCGGTCGAGTCGATCGAGTACGCCTACGAGGATCGGGCCGGGCAGACGGTGCCGGTCGGGATCGATGTGGAGATGGAGATCGCGTCGGGGATCGTGCTCTATCCCGACGCGACGGTGTCGATCGTGAGCCCGCTGCTGGGCACGCTGAGCTCGATCAACATCTCCAGCATCGGGAGCGGCGACGAGCCGCTCGCGAGCGGGGGCGTGCTCGACGGTCGTCCGGCGGCCGGGCTCGCGGAGACCGCGGGGGTGGGGGACCTGGCGCGGGAGGCGAGCGCAGCGTTGGCGAAGGCGAACGAGATCCTCGATCGGGTGTCGCCCGCGGTGGAGCCCACGCTCGAGGATCTGGACGCGACGCTCGAGAGCGCGCGCGCGTTCGCGGGCATGCTCGCGGAGAACCAGGAGGCGTGGGCCGCGAAGGCGACCGACATCCTCGACCACGCGGACGCGGTGTTCCTCGAGGTGATCCCCGAGGTTGCCGACGAGGTGAACGCTGGGGTCGCGGACACGCGTCGTCTGGTCAGCAGCGCGCAGGGGGTGATCGACGAGAACCGCGCTGATGTGCGCCGGACGGTGAGCAACCTCGAGGGCGTGACGACCCGCGTGCGATACGACCTGCTTGGGCGGGTCGAACGCGTGCTGGACGAGGGCGTGATCGCGGCGGCGAACCTGGGGGATGTCGGGGCGAGGGCGGTCGGCCTGCTCGATCGCGTCGAGCCCCCGCTTGTGCGCACGGTCTCGAACGCCCAGCTCACCAGCGGGCAGGCGCTGCTGCTGCTCGAGGAGGTGCGCGCCGCGCCGTGGCGTCTGCTCGAGAAGCCCGACGAAAAGGAGCGGCGTGAGGTCGTGCTCTACGGCGCGGTCCGGCGCTACGCCCAGTCGGTCGAGAAGCTCCGCGATGCGAGCGATGCGATGGACTCCGTCCTCCGGGGGGCGCGCGCCGGAGGGCGGGAACTGCGTCCCGAGCAGGTGCTCGAGATGAACAACGAGATCAAGGCGTCGTTCGATGAGCTGCAGGACGCGGAGCGGGCGCTGCTCGACCTGATCGCCCGTGAGTCGGGTCGGTGAGCCCCCGGAGGGTGGCGGCGTGTCTTGATCGCGCGTCTTGTTTGGGTTGTGGTTGTTCGGTAGACTGCCGGGCATGGGGAACCCGAAGCGGCACTACGAGCGGGCGTTCGAGGCGTATCTGATCCGGTCGAAGATCCCGCATGTGATGGTCGACGAGGCGCGGCGGGCGGTGCTGCCCCCCGGTTCGGAGGTCTCCGTGCGCGTCGGGACCGACGAGGACACGCGTCTCAAGTCGTTCGACGCGGTGGTGTACAACGGCGGGGAGCGGGGCGAGGCGGGGCCTCATCACTTGGTCGAGGTCAAGGGTCGCCGGGTGGACCTGCGCCGGGGGGGCGCGGGGCGGCGTGAATGCTGGGCGACGATGGCGGATGTGGAGGGCCTTTCCGCGTGGGAGCGGGTGTTCGGCCCGCCCTTTGAGGGGGTGCTGCTGTTCTGGTACTGGCTGGACGGTCCCGTTCTCAACGCGATGGAGCGCGAGACCTTTCGATTCGAGGGGCGGGTCTATGCGCACCGGGCGGTCCGTGTGGGCGATTATGCGCGCCTGATGCGGGTCCGGAGCCCCAAGTGGGGGACGGTCAACCTTGCGACGGCGGACTTTGAAGCGGTGGGGGTGCCCCTCGGGTCGCTCATCGGTGCAGATCGGGACGGCGGGCTTGCGGGGGGCGTGCGAGCGTCGCCGGTGGCGGCCGGGGCGGGCGGGGCTTAGCATCGCGTCATGGAACAGAACTTCGAGACAGGGCGTGCGGCCGCGAGCCGCGATCTCACGGCGGGCCCGGCGGTTGGCTCGTGCGGGCCCACGGGTCCGGGCGTGCTGTCGCGGCTGGCGTCGCGTGCGGCGGTCGGCGCGCTGGCGCTGCTGGTGACGGCGGGTCCGGCGCTCGCGCAGGCGCAGCAGCTCCTTCCCCCCGAGAACAAGGAGGGGATCAAGGGCAAGGCGTTCATCTCGGGGTTCGTCGCGATCCTGCTGCTCGCGCTGGTGCTCGTCGGCGCGTTCCTGAAGACCAAGCGCGGGCACCAGGATTGATCGCGGCGGCGCCCCGCTGCAACCGCGACGCGGCGGTGCCGGTGCAGCCTTGCGGAAGACCTTCATGAAAGGACGGCGGATGGACACGACGACAACGCAACCCGGAGACGGGGGGGCGCGGCGCAGAAAGAGGCTGCTCCCGCTCGTCGCGGCGAACATCGCGCTCGCGGGGGTGCTCGCGCTGATCGAGTTGGGCCCCGTCGCGGTGGCGCAGCCCGCGGGCAACGATCCGGCGGCGGCGCGCCCGCGCGGGCAGTACACCCTCGTGGGCGGGCGCGTGCAGACGGGCAACGCGAACGCGGTGTGGGTGATCGATTCGGCGAACCAGGAGATGGTCGTCCTGCAGTGGGAGGACGGCCGGAACATGATCCGCGGGGTGGGGTACCGCGATCTGGACGAGGACACCCAGCCGAGGAGCAGGCGATGAACGACACGAAACGGGCATCCGCGGGCGACCGTCCGACGGTCCGCGCCGTGCTCTGGGCGACCGCGGCGCTGCTGACGGCGGGGATCCTCCTGCGGGCGGGCGGGGTCTCGACCTTCGAGCGGACCGCGAGCGCGGACATGATCGGCGCCTCGGGCGATTACACCGCGATGACCACCAACGGCGGCGTCGAAGAGCTGCTGTTCCTGGTCGATGGTCGGAACGAAACACTGATGGTCTACCGCGTGCAGAACGGTCGGCAGGTGCAGCTCATGGAGCGGCAGGACCTGCGGAACCTGTTCACTACGGCGCGGGCGGCGTACCTCGGCGCGGCGCCGGGACAGGGCCGACCCTAAGTGCCGATCGTTCCTCTTCCCCAGTTCGAGGCTGATGTCGCGGAGCTCGAGCGCGAGCGTCTGGTGGAGTCGCTGCGCTGCAAGGGGCACGACTCCGAGCAGCTCGCGGGGTTGTCGCTCGACGAGCTGAAGATCCTCGACGGGAAGAAGAAGCCTGACACGCTGGTCGTCCGCTACGGGCGGATGAAGATGATCGGGGAGTTCCCGTACAGCGGGGACATGACGCCCGGCTGCGGGTCGAAGCTCGTCGTGCGCACGCACCGGGGCGTGGAGATGGGCGAGATGCTGACCTCGACCTGCCCCAACGCGGGGTGCGGGTCGAGCGTGACGCGCAAGGAGATGCTCGAGTACATCGAGAACTCCGGGGGGCGGCAGTACCCCTTCTCGACGGACGGGAAGGTCCTGCGCATCGCGACCAAGGAGGACATGGACGCGCAGGCGCAGCTCGAGCAATCGGCGCACGCGATCCGGACGGAGGCGAAGGCGCTCGCGGAATCGCTGGGCCTGGAGATGAAGATCGTCGAGGCGGAGCCCATCCTGGGCGGGGAACGCCTGACTTTCTATTACCTCAGCGAGGACCGGGTGGACTTCCGGGAGCTGGTGCGCGAGCTCGGCGCGCGGCATCGGACGCGGATCGACATGCGGCAGGTGGGCGCGCGAGACGAGGCACGGCTCGTCGCGGACTACGAAAAGTGCGGGCAGTACTGCTGCTGCAAGAACTTCCTCAAGGTACTCAAGCCCATCAGCATGAAGAGCGCCAAGGTCCAGAAGGCGACGCTGGACCCGGTGAAGATCTCGGGGCGGTGCGGGCGGCTGATGTGCTGCCTGCGGTACGAGGACGAGACCTACGCGGACCTCGCGAAGCGGCTCCCCAAGCGCAAGGCGCGGGTCGGCACCCCCGACGGGGACGGGACGGTCATCCAGACGCAGATCCTCACGCAGCTGGTGCTCGTGCGGTTCGATGACGGGCGGGACGACCAGGCGTACCCCGTCGAGGAGATCGGCAAGCCCGGGGAGCGTCCGGCGTCGTCGGGGCCCGCGCGTCAGCCGGAGCCGCGTCGGGAGAGCGGGCGGCGCCCGGCCCGGGGTGGGGACGCGGGACGAACCGCGGCGAAGGACGGCGGGCCGGATCGCGGCGCGAGCGAGCGCGCGGAATCGGGCGACGGGGACGCGGGCGGCGCGACGAAGAAGAAGCGTCGCCGACGGCGCCGACGCAAGCGGACCGGCGAGGGCGCGGGTGAGCAGCCCGGCGGTGCGGCGAGCGGGCGCACGCCCGATCAAGCAGGCGGAGGCCCTGCCGAGGCTGCGCCCGCGGGTGGGGATCATCCGGGCGGAGAGGCCCGCGACGGCGCACCGCGCGACAAGGCGGGTGAGCAGGGGGGCGAAGGCGGCCCAACGAAGAAGAAGCGTCGTCGTCGTCGGCGGCGGCGGCGGGGCGGCGAATCGGGCGGTGGTCCGGATGCGGGCGGCGGCTCGGGCGGGGGCGATTCATGAGCAATCCGACGCGGACCCGCTCCGGGGGCGGGTTCAACATCAAGGAGACGCTGACGGCGATCGTCATCTCGTTCACGATGGCGTTCGTCTTCCGCGGCTTCGTGATCGAGGGCTTCCTGATTCCGACCGGCTCGATGGCGCCGACGCTGATGGGCAAGCACATGCTCATCCGCAACCCCGACTCGGGCGCCGAGTGGGAGGTCGGGCCCTGGGACTACATGAACGGGAACCCGATGCTCACGCCTGTCCCGGTGCAGGGCGGGGCGGCGGGCCCGATCAGCCTGAACGACCCGATGACGGGGGCGCCGGTCGAGCGGGCGAGCGAGAAGCTCCGCGCTGGGGATCGGCTCTTCGTGCTCAAGTATCTCAGGGGGCTCTACGAGCCCAGCCGTTGGGATGTGGTGGTGTTCAAGGCGCCGCATGTGGAGCCTCAGAATTTCATCAAGCGGCTCGTGGGCCTGCCCGGCGAGCAGATCGCGCTGGTGGACGGGGATGTGTTCTACACCGAGCCCGGAGCGCACACGGCGGGGACCGGGATCTCGGCGTGGAAGGAGGGCGTGTGGAAGACGGCGCGCAAGCCCGAGCGGGTGCAGCGTGAGGTCTGGCAGACGGTCTTCGACAGCGTCTACACCCCGGACCCGGCGACCCAGCAGGCGCTGGCGCCCAGCGATCGGTTCGCTTCGCCCTGGTCGCCCAGCGGCGCGGGGTGGAGCGGGCTCCGCGATGGGGAGGCATATCGGTACGAGGGTTCGGGCCCAACGGTGCTCGCGTGGGATTCGGATGTGCACCCGATCGACGATTACACGCCCTACAACCAGCTCCGCCGGGGTGCGCAGCGTTGGGACCGGGGGCCGGGACGATCGATCTTCCCGGTGTCGGATGTTTCGATGCGGTTCGGGATCGCTCCCGAGGCGGAGGGGGTGTCGGTCGAGGGCATCCTGACGGCGCGGGGGTACGAGTTCCGGGGCACGGTCGACGGGAAGGGGGCGCGGGTCGAGATGCGCCGGGCGCCGACCGCGGACGAGCCCGATCCCGCGTGGAAGCTCCTCGACGGGCGCGACGCGGCGGGGCTGCTCCCCGTTGGCACGATCACCGATGTCGAGTTCTGGCATGTCGACCAGGCGGTCTGGCTGTTCGTCGGGGGTGAACTCGTCTGCGGCGGGACGGACGCGGGCGCGTATGTCCTCACCCCGGCGCAGCGCGTGCGCGCGGCGACGGGTCGGGAACTCGACGAGTTGCTCGAGCAGAACCCCGGGCTCTCGTCGAGCGCACTGGCGGACACGCGGATCTATCGGCGTCCCGCGCCGCGCTGGCGCTTCGGGGGCGGCCCGTTCACGCTGCACCGCGTGGGGCTCGACCGCGATCTGCACTACCAGGTGACGCCGCGCGCGACGCGGGGCGGGCACCCGGGCTTCTTCCCCACGCTGTCGGATGAGCACTACATGTTCTGCGGCGACAACAGCGCGAACAGCGAGGACTCGCGGATGTGGGACGAGGAGTACCCCTGGATCACCGAGTCGATTCACGACGGGGTCGAGCACCTGGGCCTGGTGCACCAGGATCTCATCATCGGCCGCGCGTTCGTGGTCTATCTCCCGAGCCCGTACTACCGGGGCCTGATCCCGATGTTCGACTTCGGGAAGATGCGCTGGATCTGGTGAGGCCCGTCTGCCTGAAAAGATGATCGAGCACCGCGCGGTGCAACGGAAGGCGCGATGGGTGCGTATCGCGGTCGGCCGAAGGTTGGGCGCGTCGGAGAACCGGGCCCGCGCCTCGGCGGCGGGGGGCGAGTCTCGTGGGGGCGAGGGCGCGGCGCTCCCGTCGGGCATCCCGGGCGTTGCGTATTCCGACCACTGGTCGTTCTGGGAGACGGGCTACCCCGCGGTGATGGTGACCGACACCTCGTACTTCCGCAACCCGCATTACCACACCGGCGGGGATACCCCCGGCACGCTGGATTACGAGCGGATGGCTCGGGTCGTCGATGCACTGGAATCCGTCCTCGGGGCTGAACTCGGCGCGGACTGAACCCGTAGGCTGCTGGCATGGCGGGCGGCGGCGCGGGCGAATCCGAAACCTGGGCGCAGCATCGGCGCGAGATGCTCGGCGCGATCCTCGCTCGCGAGGACACGCCCTGCCCCGCGTGCGGGTACAACCTGCGCGGCGTTCGGGGCGAATCGTGCGTCGAGTGCGGCTCAGCACTCCGTGTGGGTGTCGTCACGGATAGTGCCCGGTCGGGGCCCTGGCTCGTCGCGATCATCGCGTGCTCGATGGCGATCGGTTTCGACGCGGTCGCCTCGTTGCTCATGCTGATTCCGATCGCGGTCTCGCTGTTCGTCGCGGGGGGGCCTCCGATTCAGGCGTTCGCGATGCTGGGGCTCCTGCTCATGCTCGGGGTGCTGAGCGCTGCGCTGCTTGTCGCGATCCTGAGGCGGAAGCGGCTCTATCACGGCCCCGCGGTGCGGGCGCAGTGGTGGGCCGCGGCCGTTCTGACAGCCGCAATCTTCATCGGGCACCTCGTGGGGGGCCTGTTGATCGTGCTGGTGATCGCCTGAGATGCGGGGCGATCGTCAGGGGCATCCCGCGACGAACGCGCCGACGAATGCCTGAACATCCGCGAGGTCGAGGATGCCGTCGCCGGTCAGATCCGCGAGCGGGTCGCCCGTCGTGAAGGCCCCGACGAAGGCTTGGACATCCGCGAGGTCGAGCACACCGAAAGGCTCGGCGAGGTCCGCGTCGTTGCACCCGGGGTCGGCGGTGCACGCCACGGCGCGGACGACCCAGGTGCCGGTGCCGAAGTCGATGTTGTTGCCGATGAACAGGCTGTCGCCCAGCACGAGCTGGGGCGTGCCGGCGGGGTTGTAGAAGGTCCACGACGAATCGCCCGGCTCGAAGAAATCCTGCCGCAGCACGGGCTCGCCCTGCAGCGCGTCCATGTTCACCGCGATGAAGAACCGGCCCGCGACGGTGGTGGGGGCGATGGCATAGTCCGCGGGCTCGCCGTCGGGGGTCGGGATGACGGTGGTCGTTGTCCGGCTGACGAGGACCGCCCGCGCGGGGTCGAACTCGGGGGCCGCGTCGTCGGGGTCGTCGTAGACGAGGATCTCGATCGAGCGGGTGCCGTCCGCGAAGTTGCGCGCGAGCGCGAGCTGCACGGTGGTGATGGTGTCGTAGGGCGACCCGTCCGGGGCGGTCTCGACAGTGAAGGTGTTCCCCCAGGTGACATTCGCGTCGAACTGGGAGAGCGAGGAATCGGAGTTGCCCCCGTCCTCGGCAGCGTAGAGGAAGGTGTCGGCGTGGGCGAAAGACGCGAAAAGAGACACTGAAGCCACAACACGGCACACGCCTTGAGTTCCTTGCATCGTCACGCCTTTCCCATCATCGCGATCACCTCACACCAGCGACTCGCACTCCGTGCTCAGCAGTTTCACGATTTCCGCGAGCGCGAGGGCCGCGGTCGCGCCATCCACGACGCGGTGGTCGCACGCGAGGCTCAGGGGCATGAGCTTGCCGACCATCGCCTGCCCGTCGCGGACGACGACGCCGTCGTAGACCTTGCCCACCGCGAGGATGCCGACCTCGGGGTAGTTGATCACTGGGGTCGCAAACTTCCCGGCGTGGCTGCCCACATTGCTGATCGTGAAGGTCGAGCCCATCAGGCGCTCGCGGGGGATCGACCGATCCCGCGCGGCCTTGGCGATGTCCGCGATCGCGCCGCCCAGCTGGGCGACATTCATCCCCTGCGCGTCGCGCACGACCGGGACCATCAGCCCCGAGTCGGTATCCGCGGCGATGCCCAGGTGCACCGCGGCGTGCTGCACCACCTCGCCCGCGTCGTCGTCGACCCGCGCGTTGAGGGCACCGAAACGCCCGCCCAGCAGCGGGCTGAGCGCCCGCGTCACCGCGGCGCACACGAACGGCAGGAAGGAGATCTTCTGCCCCGTCTGCTCGCTGTAGCGACGGCGGAGATCGTCGAGCGCGGTGACATCCGCCTCGTCCACGACGGTGAAGTGCACCGCGGTGTTGACGCTCTCGCGGAGCTTCTCGGCGATTGTGCGCCGCACGCCGCGGAAGGGGGTGCGCCCCTCCGCCTGCCCGGGCTGGACCATCGACTGCTGCGCAGGGTCGGGGATGGGCCGGCCGCCCGCGGAGGGCGTGTAGCCCGGCGCCGCGGGGAGGCCCGCGGGCATCCCGCCCGGACCCCCGCCCGGCATGGGCATGCCATACCCCGGATAGGGCATGGGGTAGGGCATCATCGGCATGGGCATGTAGCCGAACGGCATCGGGGGCGGATAGCCGTAGCCCGGGGCCTGCGGGTACCCCGCCTGCGGATGGGCGGGCTGGGCATAGCCGCCCTGCGGGTAGCCCTGCGGCTGGTACGCGGGCTGCTGATAGCTCGGCTGGGGCATCGGGCGCGGCGCGGCCTGGGGCTGCGGGGCGCTCGCGGGCGGCGCCGAGGGCATCGGCGTGCGCGTCGTCGCGGGCTGGTCCTGGCTCGGCGATCCGCCGCCGGTCGACGGGGCGGACGAGCCCTTGGTCGGGGCGCTGCCCTCCGCGGCGGCGCGGACATCCTTCGCGGTCACGCGGCCCGCGATGCCGGTGCCGATCACGCTGTTGATGTCGATGCCTAGGTCGCGTGCGAGGCGGCGGACGGCGGGGGCGGCCAGCGCCTTTCCGTCGCCCGCGCCGATGCCCGGGGTCGCGTCGCCCACCTTGCCAACCACGGTGCCGGCGTCCTCGCGTTCCGCGTCCTTCGCAACGCCGTTGGATGACGACTGGGCCCGGGCATCGGCGGCCTTGGGTTCGGTCTGCACAGGCTGCTGGGCGGCGCTGCCCCCGTCGCCCTCATAAGTCACCAGCGGGTTGCCGACATGGAGGATCTCGCCCTCGGAGCCGTGCAGGGTCTTGATTGTCCCGGCCCGTGGGCTGGGCACCTCGACGAGTGCCTTGTCGGTCTCCATCTCCGCGAGGATCTCGTGCTCCTTGACGGTCTGCCCGGGCTCGACGCGCCACTTGATGAGTTCGGCCTCGTGCACGCCCTCGCCGAGGTCGGGGAGGATGAAGATGTTGGGGTCGGTGGATTTGGCGTGTCCCATGCGTGTATCCGTGTGGTTAGTCGTCCGATTGCTCAGACGGATAATTCTTCAAATATCCCTGCAGGCCGGTCATGACGACCATGCCTCCGAAGAGGATCGCAAGCAGCATGACCCAGATCGGGAGCACATTGAAATCAGTCGTGTTCTTTATCGCCGGCCAGATCATGCTGAGCATCCCGAGCAGCAAGAGCAAGGCAACCAACAGGATCAAACCACTGAGACTGGCGAGCATGCATATCGCCGCAGTCTGGGTCAATCGGCGGAGAATGCTGAGTGTCTTTTCATTGGGGAGCGGAACAATCAGGTTGAGCAAAACACGAATCGGACAGCCGAGGATGAACGCGGCAGACCACAACGCAACGACTCCCGGGTCGCTTTGCTTAGTCTGGTATCGCATCTTCACCACGACCATCGGTCCTTCGTCCGTTCAACGGCGCATCAATACGCCAGGCACTCCGTGATCCCCTTGCCGATCCGCTCGGCGTCGGGGAGGTACTCCAGTTCCAGTTTGTAGTAGGGCATGATCGTGTCGAACCCCGTCACCCGCTGCACCGGGGCCTCGAGGTGCAGGAAGCATTTCTCCTGCACGAGGGCGCTGATCTCGGCGCCCAGCCCCGCGGTCCGCGGGGCCTCGTGCACGATCACGCACCGCCCGGTCTTCTCCACGCTCTGGCAGATGCAGTCGATGTCGATCGGGTCCACGGTCCGAAGGTCGATCAGTTCCACCGAGACATCGTCGGGCAGGTTGTCGATCGCCTCGAGGCACTGGAAGACTGAGGCGCCCCAGGTCACGACGGTCAGGTCGTCCCCGTCGCTGACAACCTTCGCCTCGCCGATCGGGATCGTGTAGTCCTCCTCGGGAACTTCCTCGCGGAAGGAGCGGTAGACCCGCTTGGGCTCGAAGAAGATGACGGGGTCGGGGTCGCGGATGGCGCTCAGCAGCAGGCCCTTCGCGTCGTAGGGCGTGCAGGGCATGACGACCTTGAGTCCGGGCGAGTGCGAGTAGATCGCCTCGGGCGAGTCGCTGTGGAGTTCCGGGGCGTGGATGCCCCCACCCACCGGGACGCGGACGGTCATCGGGATCGTGACGGTGCCGCGTGTCCGGTTGCGGTAGCGGGCCGCGTGGTTGACGATCTGGTCGTAGGCGGGTCCCAGGAAGCCCTCGAACTGGATCTCGGGGATGGGGCGCATCCCGGCGATCGCGAGCCCGATCGCGGCCCCAAGGATGCCCGATTCGTCGAGTGGGGTGTTCTGCACGCGGTCGTGTCCGTGCTTGTCGGCGAGGCCCTCGGTGACGCGGAACACGCCCCCGTTCGCGCCGACATCCTCGCCCAGCAGGACGACGCGCTCGTCGCGCGCCATCTCGTGGTCGAGGGCGTGGTTGATCGCCTGCACCAGTGTCATCTGCGCCATGAAGTCTGATCTCCCGCGGGGACTCGCCCCGTTCGTTCATCCGCCGATCACGATCGCCGCCAACGCCGCCGCTTGCTGGGCCTGTCGGGCTTCCTCGGACTGTGCGATCGCGGCCGGGTCTGCCGCGAAGTGTTCGGACGCGAGGTTGAGCAGGTCCGCGACCTCGTCGACCGGGACATCCACCTTGGGGTAGCCCGGCCATCCGCTGACATCGATCGTCGTGCGCCCGTTGCCCCGGTCGATCAGGCCCCGCACGAAGGCGGGGTTGATCCACCAGGTCTTGCCCTTGTGATCGATGACCTTGACGAGCATGCGACGCTCCGGTTAGCCGCCCAGGAAGTCCGTCTCGATGGGCTTCTCGAAGATCTCGCGCACCGCGAGCAGCGCGAGCCCGAACCGGGCCCGGTCCTCGTCGGTGAACAGCACGGGCTCGGTCCCCTCGACCCAGCAGTAATAGCGGTAGGCGTGACGCCCGATCCCCTCGCCGAACTTGACCTTCACATGCACGATCCGGGTGTCGGCACGCTCCTCGACGGCGCCGTCGGGCTGCGTCACGGTGAAGGACGGCGCCTGCGCGACGAAGTGGAGTGTCTTGTCACCGGCATAGCGCGTCTCGAGGCCGTACGAGTCGGCGAGTTCGAGCAGCTGCGCCCTCGCGTTCGCGGTGGATTCGCGTGCCTCGGGCGCGGTCATGAGATTGCCGTACCGCAGGGCCCCGCTGAACTGGAGGGATCGCGCGCACCCGGTCATGGTCAGCGCGAGGGCGGCGATCGCCGCGAGCGAGGCGGTCCGGGCTGTCTTCCGATTCGTCATCGCGTGGGTCCCCTTCTTTCCGTGGGTTGGTCTGTTCTGATCGTTCGCTCAGGCCCGCTGCGGCTGGGCCTTGAGCCCGACCTGGTCCGGGTTGATGCCCAGGCTCGAGGTCCGCATCGTGTCGCGCTGCTCGCGCAGATCCGCCGGGATCTCCGCGAACATGTGGTCGAAGAATTCCGTCTTGTCGGGGTCGGGCACGCCCTCGGCCGCCTTGACGATCTCGCTGACGATCTTCTCGGCGCGTTCGCCCAGCGACGCCTGCTTCTCGTCGTCCCAGAGGTTCTGGTCGACGAGGTACTTGCGGGTCCGGATCAGCGGGTCCTTCTCCATCCACGCCTCGACTTCCGCGGCGTCGCGGTACCGCCGCGCATCGTCCGCGGTGGTGTGGTCGCCCAGGCGGTAGGTCAGCCCCTCGATGAACGAGGGGCCGTCGCCGTTGATCGCCCGCTTCCGCGCATCGCTCACGGCCTTGTAGACCGCGAAGATGTCGTTGCCGTCAACGCGGATGGTCGGCATGCCGTACGCGAAAGCCTTCTGTGCGACGGTCTTGGAGGCCATCTGCTGCTCGAAGGGGACGCTGATCGCCCATTGGTTGTTCTGGCAATAGAAGATCGTGGGGACCTTGAGCACGCTGGCGAAGTTCATGGCGCCGTGGAAGTCGCCCTCGCTGGTCGCGCCGTCGCCGAAGTAAGTGATGACGGCGCCCTGCTCCTTGCGGAGCTTCATCGCCCAGGCGATGCCCGCGGCGTGGAGCATGTGCGTGCCGATCGGGACGCTCAGCGGCGTCATCTTCACGCCCTCGGGGATCATGTTGCCCCGCTCGTCACCCATCCAGTGCATCAGGATCTGGTGGTAGGGCATCCCGTGCAGGTGCATCGCGAGGTTCTCGCGGTAGCAGGGGATCACCCAGTCGGTGCCCTTCACCATCGCCATCGCGCTGCCCGCGGCGTTCGCCTCCTGCCCCTTGTTCTGCGGATAAGTGCCCATCCGCCCCGAACGCTGGAGCTTGAAGGCGATCTCGTCGAGCTGGCGGCAGATCCACATCTGTTCGTACGCCTCGACGACCTGCTCGTCGCTCAGCGTGTCCTTGGCGAGCTTCTTGTCGAGCTTGCCGGTCTCGTCGAGGATCTGGAGATACTCGATCTTCGCCTCGTAGATCGTCTCAATCGGCATCGGCTCTCCCGGATGGTCGGCAATCGATCGGTTTGGCGACAATGATCGCGCTGAGCGTGTGTCAACCCAGGCCGATTGTAGGCGGAACACCGCGAGATCGAGCCCCGTCGGGGGGCGTTCACATGCCGCAGCGAGGCTACCAGTCCCGGCCGCGGACGCCGTCGCGGGTCGTCAGAAACGCGGCCATCTGTCTGAGAGCGGCCGCCCATCTGTCGGGGTCGATCGCGTCGCCGCCCGGGTGCGGGCCGGGATCGACCAGCACCGGGGGAACCGCGTCGCCTTGCGAGCGCAACGCGACCGATCCGTCCGTCGCCGCGATGTTGAGATCGAATGGGCCGTCCTCGATCCTGTTCGGCGGCGGCATGAATCCGGGCGTGTGGAACCCGCGCCACTCGACGATCAACGCCTTGCGGCTCGGGAACCGCACCGAGCTGAGCGTGGCCGTCTTGCACGCCTGTGATCCGATCCGCTCGCGGTCTTCGGAGAGGAACTCGGGCGTGAGGTAGAACGCTGGGGGGATGCGCCGGACCATCGGAACCCCGACTTGCGTTGGGTCGATCCCCCGCTCAGCCGCGACCCACTCGGCGGCGGGCACGCTGATCGTGTCCTCGGAGCACAGCACGGCGTCGGAGATATAGCTCCCGCCGAAAGCATCACGCATCGATTCGATCCAGAAGTTGCCCGAGGTCGGGTAGCCGTACGGCGGGATCTCAGTCGTTCCGTCCAGCCCAATCCACCCGATCTCGGGGCCGTCGACGGAAGCATGCGGCTCATAGACAAACGGAACGGAATCGTTGAAGTCGATCGCATACACCGCGACCGCCGCCGCCATCGAACGCATCTCCATGCTGCACGCGACCTTTGCGGCCGACCGCCGCGTCCCCGCGATTGCTGGCATCAGAATGCCGAGCAGGATCATCACGATGCCGAGAACCACCAAGAGCTCGAGGAGCGTGAAGCCGGGGCGGGGCGTGCTCATTATTTTCTTCCAATTTTGAGTGAGAACCCTTCTCTCTCTCTCTGTAGTCTATCGGATAGCGTCTGTCGACACAAGAAGGGAAGAATACAAATGCAAAGTAGATCGATCGTTCACCGGGTACTTGGTGCGGTGATCGCTCTCCTGGTCGTAGCGCCCGCCGCCCTGTCTTGGTGCTACATCACCCGGATGCCACCACCGGGGTACATTCCGGGTCTCCAAACAGCGCCGTGCGGCCAGTGTCAGTGCGAACCGTTCGACATCTGCCCGCCCGGCAAGGAGTGTGAACGGGTCGTCGGGCACTTCGGTGCACGAGACGACTGCATCCGTTCAAATCTTGTTGTGCCGATGCAGAGTTGGCACGGCGGATCATGCAACAGCGGGCAGAACGGCTGCTGCCATCGTGATGGTTCATCGATCTACATGGGCGATTCGCCGAATACATGTACGATTCCGAACGATTCGATCGGCGGCAGCTACTGCTTCTTCGTTGAGCCGGTGTGAGCGTGGGCAAGATCACATTTGGGGACTTTCTCGTGTTCCGAAACATTCTTGGTGCATTGTTGATCGGCGCGTTCTCGGCCGATCTTGCCGCCGAAGAGCCTGTCGATGTAGACGAACTGGTCGCGCGACTCGCCGCGAGACTCCCCGAGCGGGTACGCGTCGAGTTGCATCTGATACGCCATGGCGACACCACGCCGTTCTCTCGCCATGTACTCACCTACACGCCTGATTGGATTCGAAGCGAACAGTGGCGGCTGCTGCCCGAATTCGGAGAAACACTCATCCTGTCCGGCACAGACGACGGCGAAACGACGACTCTCTTCTATGGAGATATGCACCGTATTGAGATCACCGAAAGCGCCCCGACCACGATGGGCGTGGATGGGCCAACCAGGATGGTGCCGATGCCAATCCTCAACGCGCTGCGCTCGGCCCGATCGGTTGAAAGGACGGATTCCCTTCCGGACGGCGAAACCTATCTCCTCAATATTCCAAATCTTGTTGGTGATACCTACATCGAGATCGATGTGAGTGATGACCGAATCACGGCGTTCCGGAAGGGAAGGGCGAGCGACCAGATTTCATCCCAGATCGAGTACACGCGATACCAAGCGCTGGAGAGCGGAGACGAACTGCCCCGTTCGGTGACCTGGACGGCCGGGCAATCCAAGCCCGGCGAACCACCGATTCGCCATGAGATGCGCATCATCAAGGTCGAGGAACTCGCGCCCGATGTGAGCATGCCGGTGCTCACCAACATCCCCGACGCGACCATCGTTGATCGCATCGAGGGGGTCACGCGTCGGGCGGACGGGTCGGTCATCGGGCCGATCCAGACCGAATCGAACATGCCGCCTGCGACACGGAGCGGTGGGATCCCGCTCCAGACCGTCCTGACCTGGGGCGGCGTGGCGCTGGTGCTCGGTGCGGTGTTTATCTATGTCCGTCGGGCCCGAGCGATGCGAGCCTAGATCGAATGCGCCCCTCTCCGGACAACGAACCGCGCGGCGACAACCTCGGCGAGCCTCCGCCGCAGCCCGGTCGGCTTGCCGTCTGTCTGCTGTGGCTCATCGCCGCGGTGTGGGTGTTCGCGGGTGTGTCGAAGGTCGTCGATCTCGCACTCCCCGAACCAAGTGCGGGCGTGTTGGCGAGCGAACCAACCTGGGCCGGTCAGTTCCCGGCGTGGCTCATCACGCTGGTTGCGGCGGCCGAAATCGGCGTGGGGGTCGCCATCTGCGTGGGGCGGCGCCGAACGGGTATCGCCTTCGCGTGCGCGCTGTTGACCGCATTCGCGCTGGCGTTGTGGATCATCCCGCCCGGGCCTTCCCAGGCATGCGGCTGCTTCGGTCCGACCGACTCGGCGTTCGATGCAGTCCCGGCGCACGCGAAGATCGCCGCCTTCGGCGGTCTTCACGCTCTGGCCTTTGCTGTGAGTGTCCCGATCGCCCGGCAGCGGCTGGCGGTTCCGGCCGTGCGGTAAAGCGCTCCGAAGTGCCCGTGGGCCCCGCGTGGTTAGCCCTCGTCGATCTTGCTCATGCCCTCGCGGCCGGTGCCGCCCGAGACATACTGCCCCGTGATCGCGTGGAACTGCTTGATGTGGGTCTGGTCGGGCTCGCGTCCCTTGCCCAGCAGGTCCGTCGGGGTCTTCTCCGGGATGATGAAGTCCGAGGCGGGCTTCTGCTCGCTGACATCGAGCGCCGCCTTCGCCGCGACCTTCATGCTGTCGTCCGCGTTCGCCTCCAGGTTCGCGAAGGCGTTGCGGATCTCGAGCTCCGCGAGGTCGAAGAAGTGCAGCGCCGCCTGCTTGTCACGCTCGAACTCCGCCCCGCCGTGCCCCGCGCGGAGGTCCGCGTCGAGCTTGCTGAGGGTGCAGAGCCAGGCGTGCAGGAAGATCGCCGCGTCGGCGATCCGCGCCTGGGCGCACTGGGCGGACACCATCTTGGTGTCATACTTCTTGCCGGTGATCTTGTAGCGGTAGGTGAACTCGCTGATCCACTTCGCGACCCGCTTGCCCTGGTCGACGAGGCTCTGGTGCAGCCCCTCGATGTGCGGCGGGCGGCGCCGGATGCCCAGGATCACCTCCGTGAAGATCGGGATGCCCGCCTTCACGATCGCGGGGCTGAACTTGAAGTTTTCCGCCGCGAGCTTGAGGCCCAGCATGTGCTCCGCGAGGGCCTTGCCGCCCCACCCGAAGATGAACTGCTGCATGACCTCGTTGGCGCCCTCGACGATGGTGTTGATGCGCGAGTCGCGGAAGATCCGCTCCACCTCGTTCTCGGTCATGTACGACTCGCCGCCCATGATCTGCATCGCGTCGTTGACGCTGCGCCAGCCCATCTCGGAGCAGAACACCTTGCAGATCGCGGTCTCGACGCGGATGTCGTCGTCGCCCCGGTCCAGGAACCCGGTCGTCATGTACAGCATCGCGTCCATCGCGTAGCAGTACGCGCTCATCCGCGCCACCTTCTCCTGCACCTGCTCGAAGTCCGCGAGCGGGCGCCCGAACTGGTAGCGGGTCTGCGACCACTTGATCGCCTGGTCCTTCGCGCGCTTCGCGCCGCCCAGCATGCCCGCCGACAGCGTGCAGCGGCCGTAGTTCAGGCAGGTCAGCGCGACATTCAGGCCCTTGCCCTCCTGGTGCAGCAGGTTCTCCCGCGGGACCTTCACATCCTTGAAGCGGATGCGCGCCTGCCAGGTGCCCCGGATGCCGCACTTGGCGCGGTTGGGGCTGTAGATATCGATCCCCTCCATGTTCGGGGTGCAGACGACCGCGGTGACCTTGTCCTTCCCGTCGATCTTCTGCTTGGCCATCACCGTGAACAGACCCGAGATCGCCCCGGAGGTCGCCCACTTCTTCTCCCCGTTGAGGATGTAGTGCAAGCCGTCATCGCTCACCTCGATGCGTGTCTCCTGCCCGCCCGCGTCGCAGCCCACATTGGGCTCGCTGAGGCAGAACGCGCTGAGCCAGTCCTGCGCGAGGTGGGGGAGCCACTCCTTCTTCTGCGTATCGGTGCCGAACAGCATGACCGCCTTGCACCCGATCGACTGGTGGGCGCTCACGATCACCGCCGTCGAGCCGCAGTATTTGCCGATCATCTCCAGCACGCGGTTGTAGCTGGTGATGCCCATGCCCAGCCCGCCGAACTCCTTGGGGATCGTCATCCCCAGCACGCCCATCTTGAACAGGCGCTGCAGGGCCCACTCGGGGACATGCTGCTCCTGGTCAATCTCGATCGAGGGGTGCTCGTTTTTGAGATAGTCCTCGAGCTCGGCCAGCAGCCGGTCGCACTCCGCAACCTCCTCGGGACGCTCCGCCGAGATGTCGGGATAGGGGAACAGCAGCTCGCTGCGCACCTTGCCCGCGAACATGCTGCGGATATGCCCCTGTTCCGCCGAGTCGGCCCCCAGCAACGCCTCGGCCTGCTCGATGGTCTTGCGGTCCTGCTCGCTCAGACCCTTCATCTGCTTCAGGTCAGCCATGCCAACGCCTCCTCGGGGGGTCACCCCGGTTGTGTCTGTCTGTCATCGGCAGCCCGCAACGCAAGGGCTACCATCATCGGGAGCCAGCGATTCGGGGTCGGCATCCGCCGGCCGTCCCCGTCGCGAAGCCCGCGTTTCTCGGTCCTGACGCGGAGCGAGAGCGGTCACGCGACCGATGCCGGGCTCCGTTCCACCGGTTTCCACCCATCTTCCCCACCGGATGCACGCCGGGCAACTGTACTAATACAGATACCGGCTGAATCGCGGAAAATGAACAATCTGTTTATAGATTGACCGGGTATCTGGGTCAACTCAGGCCTTCGCCGCCGCACCGGGCTTCTTGTCCTTGCCCGCCGAGCGTTCGAAGAACGCCTCGATCGCCGCCGTCGCCTCGGGCGTGTGCCGCAGGCGGACCAGGTGCTCCCGCTCCGCCTTGATCCCGGCCGACCACCCGCTCGCGATGCCGATGTCCACGCAGTCGGCGACCGCCGCGGCGGCCTTGGTGTCGGGCAGGTCACCCCGCACGCCGTCGAGCGCCTCGAGGACACCCGGCGCCCAGTCCCCCCGCCCGATCCAGACGCTCGGCGCGCCGTCCCGGTCGAGCTTGCGCACATGCCCGTCCGGCGCCGCTCGGTCCGCGACCCAGCTCGCCGCGACCTTCCGCAGATCGCCCGCTTTCGCGCAGGTCGCGTCGAACAGGCCCATGCTGACCGCGTCGTCGTAGGTCATGGGCTTGCCGACAGCGGTCATCTCAATCGCGGCCTTTGCGTCGATCCGCGCCGGGAGCATCTGCGTGCCGCCCCAGCCGGGGCAGATCGAGAGCCCCGCCTCGGGGAGCCCCACGGGGTAGGGCTTCCCGCTCGGGGAGGGCGCCCCGATCAGCCCGTCGCAGTGCATCGCGAGTTCGAGCCCGCCGCCCAGGGCCGCCCCGTTGATCGCCGCGGCGGTGGGGTACGGAAGCCGGCTCAGCTTCCCGAACACGCTCGCGCCGTACTCGAGGTACTTGTGCAACTGCTCGTCGTCCATCGCCATGATGGATTTGAGGTCCGCCCCCGCGACGAACGACCGCTCGCTCGCCGATGCGAGCACCAGCCCCCGCGCATCCTGCGGGAGCGCGTCGATCGCCGCTTCCAATCGCTGGATCAATTCGAGTTCCAGCACCACGACCGCCTTGCCCGGCTGGTCGAGCTCGATGATGCAGATCTTGGCGTGGTCGCCCTGCCCGTAGTGGATCGGAAGCGGTTCGATGGACATGGGGTTCTCCGTCAGTGTCCGCGCAAAGCCCGCGGCCGTGCGCACGATAGGTGCGTCGCACACGCTCCGCGCTGAGGCGTCCGCGCCGCTCGGCTCAGGACGCCTTGGGCTTCACCGGGCAGGTCCGCACATTCAGGACGCAATACGCCGGGCAGACGCCCACCGCACCCGTCGCGAGCAACACCAGCCCGACGATCCCCGCGATGATCCCGAGCAGCGTGCCCAGCCCGAGCACGAGCCACGCCAGCGCGATAAGCACGATCCCGAGAGCCACCCGGATGATCCGGTCGGCTTTTCCCTCATTGGTCATGGCGGTCCTCCTTTCGCGGCGCATCCTACGGGATGACACGCCGCGATCGCCCCGCCCGAGCGGGTCGCGCCATCGGCTGTCGCGCCGATGCGCGGTGAATCACTTCAGTCGCGCAATAAGGTTCGCCTGCGCCGCCTCCGTCGCGAGCACCGCGGCGGACAGTTCCGCGCCGCGCAGCACGAGGTCGAGATCGCGTGACCGGTCCAGGTCGTTGAGCAGCGACTTGGTCGCCGCGAGCGCCTCGGGGCCCGCTTCCGTGTAGCGGTGGACGACCTCGTCCGTCGCGGCGTCCAGGTCATCCCGCGTCGGGCTCACGACATCCGCGATCCCGATCTCGTGCGCGCGCGTGCCGCTCATCACGCCCCCCTGCAGCAGCACGGCCCGGGCCGGTCCGCCCCCGATCTTGCGCACGAGCCAGGGCGCGACCACCGCGGGGCAAAGCCCCAGGTCGACCTCGGGGAACCCGAGCTTCGCGTCGGCGTGGGTGACGACCAGGTCGCACACGCACGCGAGCCCGCACCCGCCCCCGATCGCGGCGCCGTTCACCTTCGCGACCACGACGCTGGACAGGCATCGGATCTTGACCGTTAGACGCGCCAGGCTCGCGAGCAGGCGCTTGGGGAGCATGGGCTCCCCGCTCCCGCCCGAGCCCTCGTCGATGATGACCTGCTTGAGGTCCATCCCGGCGCAGAACGCCCGCCCCGCGCCGGTGATGACGGTGACGACGACGCCCGGCTCTTCTTCGAGACGGTCGATGCACGCGTGCAGGCCCTCGAGCATCTCGATGCTCATCGCGTTGCGCTGCTCGGGACGGTTGATCGTGACCGTCGCGACGGGGCCCTCGATGTTCAGGCTTGCCAATTCGTTCATGGGTCCGCTCATTTCTTCCACACGCTCGCGAGGCGTTCGATCGCCTCGTCCCCCGTCACCAGCGACAGCGACGCGTCGAGGGCGCGCGCCGCACGCCCCGGCATCGTCTTCTCGCCCGCTGATTCCATCGCCCACGCCTTGGTCGCCTTGATCCCGTGCACGCTCTTGCCCGCCAGTGAACGGGCGATCTCGTGCGCACGATCGGTGACCCCGTCGCGCGTCTCGACCAGTTCGTGCACCAGCCCGAGCCGCGCGCCCTCCGCGCCGTCGAACAGCGCCGGATCCAGAAGCCTCCGGCGCGCGCCGCCGGCCCCGGCGCCGTCCATCAGGAAGGGCGCCGAGATCGCGGGCGAGATGCCGAGGCGGACGACGGGGTATCCCAGCTTCGCGTCCCGCTCCGCGACGACGATGTCCGCGCCGCCCAGCAGCGCACACCCCCCCGCGACCGCGGCGCCGTGGGCCGCGAGCACCACCGGGCGGGGGCACGCCCGCATCGCCTCGATCGCGGCGCTCAGGCCCGAAAGGAACGACTTCATCACCGCCTGCTCGGGCCCGTCATCGCGACACAGGTCGAGGTCGAACCCCGCGCAGAAGCACTTGCCCTCGCCCCGCAGCAGCACCGCGCGGACCGCCGCGTCGTCGCCCTTCGCGGCGGTCACCGTGCGCACCGCGTCCGTCAGATCGCTGAGCATCTCGGGCGTCAGCGCGTTGCGCTTGTCGGGGCGGTCGAGCACGATCGCGCGCACGCCCCCGTCGGTTTCGATCCGGATCATGATCCGCCCCCCGCCCGGTCCGTCGCGGCCCGCATCCGGGCGCCCGTCGCGATGCGTTCCGCGAACGCCGCGGCGTGCGCGAGCTTGGCTCGGTTGACGCGCGTCGTATCGCCGGCGTCCTCGATCGAGCGCACGAGCGACTCGGTCGAGATGTTCCCGGGTGCGCGGTTGCCCTCGACCGAGGCGTACGGGCAGCCGCCCAGCCCCGACGCGGCGCCGTCGAACGAGCGCACGCCCATGGTCAGCGCCTCGCGCACGCATTCGGTCGCGTGCCCGAAGGTGTCGTGCAGGTGCAGCGTGAGGCTGGGCTCCCCGAACGCGGTGGTGGGGGAGCCTTCGAGCGCCTCCATCGCCGCGAGCAGCACGGGGGTGAGCGTCGCGGGGGTCGCGGCGCCGATGGTGTCGCCCAGGTCGATCTCGTCGATCCCGAGTTCGCGGAGCATGTGCGCCACTTCGCCGACCTTTTCGGGCTGGACCTCACCCTCGTAGGGGCATTCGACGATGCAGGAGATGTACCCGCGCGTGCGCAGGCTGTGCTCCTTTGCCGCCGCGACGACGGGCGCGAAACGACGCACGCTCTCCTCGATCGAGGCGTTCGTGTTCTTGAGGCTGAAGGACTCGCTCGCGGCGGTGAAGACGCTGATTTTCTCGATTACGGGCCGCCCCGCTTGTTCGTGCGCGCGTTCGTTGACGGCGAGCGCCGCCTCCATGCCCCGCTCGTTGGGCACGAGCACCGACCACTGCACCCCGTCGGGCTTGGCGGCGTCGAGGTCGGCGGCGAGCAGGGCGAACAGGTCGCTCGCGTCCCCGAGTTGGGGCACCCACTTCGGGCTGACGAAGCTCGTGACCTCCACCTCGTCCACGCCCGACGCGGAGAGCAGGCGGACCAGTTCCGCTTTCTCGGTCGTGGGGATCACGCCCGACTCGTTCTGCAGGCCGTCGCGGGGGGCGACATCGGTGATGCGGACGGTCGCGAAGGTCGACATGCGGCGAGTCTAGGGCGGCTCGGCGTCCCGGTTCGGGCGGGTTTGGGCTGCCAATCCGGCACTCGCGGTGTGCGAACTGGCAGCGAACGGCGCACGCGGCCCGCGTCTCCGACGCGATGGAACTGGCACGCGTCTTGCCATTTCTCTGCTCGTGCGAGTGCACGGCCCGGCGGCGGTCGCCGGGAGAGACAAACACGAGACGAACTCATGATTGTTCGCATTTTCGAAAGGGGACCCCAGATGTCACAGCTCATGCGTCGTGATCCGGTGTTCGGTCCCATGGACCGGCTGTTCACCCAGTTTGCCCGCGACCCGTTCTTCAGCCTCGCGAACGGCGTCACCAACGGGATCACCAATCTCATCGAGGACGAGGGCACGCTTGCCCTGGATGTCTCCGACGATGGGGAGAACATCGTTGTCGAGGCCTCGCTGCCCGGCTTCAGCCGCGACAATGTCGCGATCGAGGTCGAGGACGGCGTGCTGACCATCGCCGCGAAGCAGCAGGAAACGACCGAGGACAAGGGCGAGGAGAACGGCGTGCACTATGTCCGGCGTGAGCGCCGGTTCGGCACCCTCTCCCGGCGCGTCACGCTCCCCGTCGCGGTCGATGACGAGAACGCGAAGGCGACGCTCGCGGACGGCGTGCTGACCCTCCGCCTGCCCAAGACGACCAAGGATCTCCCGCGTCGCATCACGGTCAACTGACGGATACGCCCCGTGTCCGGGATGGCACCCCCTGCGCGGTGCCGCTCGGCGTGGGATCTCCCGGAGAAGGCCCGAGCCGAGTGGTTCGGGCTTTTTTCGTCAGGGGCATTCGCGGCTCAGTCGACCCAGACGGCGCCCTGCTCGATCCAGAGGCGGATCGCCTCGGTCTGCTCGTCGGTGAGCGGGCCCCGCTTGCCCTTGGGCATGCGGTCGATCTCGGGGTGGTTACCCCGGATGACTGTCATCATCATGCTCGCCTCGGGGTAGCCGGGCTTGAGGACGGGCCCGTGGTCGGCGCCGCGAAGGATCGCGTCCATGCTCGTGAGGTCCAGGCCGCTCTCGGCGCGCCCGGCCCGATGGCAGCCCATGCAGCGGTCCTCGAGGATGGGGAAGACATGGTCGACGAAGTGGACCGCGCGCGGGTCGGCGGGCGTGTCCGGGGTTCCCGCGTCCTGCGCGAGGACCGGGTTGGGTGTGCCCACGCCGTGCTCGTAGACCAGCACCCCGCCCTGGTGCGCGGCGATCGCGGTCCAGCCCGCGGTGAAGAGCCCGAACGCGAATCCCGCCCAGACGCCCGCGATCGCGACCTTCTTCTTTTCCTTGAGCAAGCCCAGCGCCGCGATGACGGCCCCGACGAGTCCCCAGGTCCAGACACGCTCGGCCAGCTCGCCGTGGTCGTGGGCCATGGTGCCGACCGCGGCGGGGACATCGCCGATCGCGTCGTAGGCGCTCTCCCCCGACTGGATGGTGACGAGGGTCGCGATCGCGAGGAGGGCGTAGGCGATCACCGCGAGGAAGGAACCCATCCGGCGGCGCCCGGGCAGGACGCCCGCGGCGAGCAGGAAGAGCGGCGCGAGGAAAGCGACCGCGATCGGCAGGTGCACCATCGCGGCGTGCAGCTTCGCGGGGTTGTCGAGGGTCGCGAGTAGGTCGTTGAGGGTTGAGGACATGCGGGGCTCCGGGGTCGCGTTGCGAGAACAGAACTTCATGATAGATCGAGTGCCGGCGACACCGCCCCTCGGCTCGCCAATCTGGGAGATCTGCAACGCCTGCGCGGGCGATCGTGCAGCGGTTTCGCCCGTCCATCGGGCGGATCGGTGGTCGATGGTTCCGAGTCGGTGCACGCTGCATCAACACAGGCGGGGGTCGAACTCGCCCCTCGCGCTGGGAGAGGATGCTGTCCATCATGGGAACCTGTGTGGATATGTGCCGAGTCGGAATGATTGGCGTGATCACCTCGATCGGGTGCGCGGATGTCGTGCCGATCGGGTCGTTCGCCGCGACCCGGACCGAGTCGTTCGAGTCGATCGGGGAGGGTCGAATCCGCGGTGTCGTCCCTGTGTTCGGTGGCGCGGGGCGCATCTCCGCGATCGACGAGCGGTCGCGAGTCTTCGCGGGCAACGCGGCTCGGCGAGGCAGACGCGACGCCTTCGATGGCGACCGCTTCATCTTGGTCGAACGCGGCGGCGCGGCCTTCGATTTCCCGTCTGGCGTGCGCGCCTGGGGGGCGGTTCTTCGCCGCACCTGAAGACGAAACCGAGGTCCGATTCTCGTTCTTCCGCCCCGACGGGGCTCGTGTGGCGTCCTTCTCACGCAAGGTCGATGGCGATCGCTGGCACGCATTCGCGTGGCGGTCCTCGGATCCAACCGGCCGCGTCGAAGTCACGGGTGCAGAGGACGAGCATTCGTTCATGATCGACGCGGCGCGGTTCGCGTCGCGCTCGATCCCGTCGCCGGGTCTCCCCGCGATCGGCGTCGCATGCGCGGTCATCGCGGCGGTCGCGCGCGCTCGGCCCCGGCGGTCATCACGACATCTCGACTTACGGCGCGCGATCAAGCGTGCGTCCAAGGCTCTTCTCTTCCCTGAACCCGTCCCGGCGTTCATGCGCCGGGGCGGGGATTCTGTGCACCCCGGAGCGCTATTCTTCGACCGGAGGGGCGCGTGCCGCGCCCCGGATTGGTGCGATGGCAGAGCGGTTGAATGCGCCGGTCTTGAAAACCGGTAGACCTTCGGGTCTCGGGGGTTCGAATCCCCCTCGCACCGTTTGAGACCGGGAACGCTCAGCGGCGG